>Ga0075447_10001212_pt1 | contig 12333 bp, 11 predicted proteins | sample CoawatmetaG10DNA_FD_72352 | JGI IMG/M metagenome (GOLD analysis project Ga0075447, IMG submission 72352) | Marine microbial communities from the West Antarctic Peninsula - Coastal water metaG104-DNA | ecosystem: Environmental > Aquatic > Marine > Coastal | place: Atlantic Ocean: West Antarctic...
TATTCTTACTCAAAATTTTATTTAGAAAAAAATATTAGATTGACTCATGAAAGTGAGATAAGAAAAGAACTGCAAGAATAGATAGTGTATTAGACCTTGCGTAATACAGTCAGTTTTTTATACTCTACAAGTACTATTCTAATAGTGTTCAATTCCACTAAAAATAGACCCATCTAATACACTTCAATATTCCGACCAGTTCCATACGGAATATTACGATAAAGATTTATTACTAGGCTCTCCAAAGTATAATTCTTGTTTGGAGATCTTGAAGTTTCTCACTAGGTATTTTAATATAAATGTCAATAATAAGAAAAGTAAAAACTGCATTTTTGATTTATTTAAATCATGGTTTAAAAAACTTTATTAAGTTATTAATTAGTAAAATAATAAACTATGAATCTAACCCTTCAATTGTTGATGATATGGACCCTTTCTATATTCACTCACAAGCAATCAGCCAAAGATACCCTAAAGCAGACTCTTTCTCTATGGGAAGGATAAGCGACTCACTCATATTTGAGCTTCAGGAGTTAATTAAAACTATTGGGGACGACAGTATTAAAAATTCTATAACTCCCTTAAAGGAATATAATAATTTAATAATAGGTGGTTGCTCAAAAACAGAAGAGTTTGAGAGATTAGAAGAGCAATTAATTGTTCATCCACTCCATCTACTAGATACGCTAGAAGGCCCTATAGAAAGGTTACATAAAGAGTTAAGAAAAATTTTTGTAGATAATATTAAATCTCCGTTTGCATTTATAAATACTCGTGCTTGGACCACAAGACCAAGTTCAGCCCAATATGGGCCAAATGCTCTTCATAAAGATGGTTTTAAGTTAGGCCATATGAAGATAATGATATATCTCACTCCTCTTAATGAAGAGTATGGTGATTTTACTCTTGAGAATAAAAAAATAACAAATCATCCTCAGGGGACCTGTATTTGTTTTGCAAACTCTGATGTTCTTCACGCTGGAGTGCCTGGAAAAAAATACAATCGAGTATGTATTGAAGTTACAATAATGAGGTCTTTTATTGATTCACCTCAGTTCTATAAGGGGGTTTTTTTTGGTAGGCACTTTACTAGTCCTGAAGTTGTTTATCAAATTTCTAATAAATTAGTGAAAAAATTTGCCAATAAAGATAATATTGAGCAATTTAATAAAAATGACATTATTCACTAGTTTTTTTTTATAATATAGTCACTTTGAACTAGAAGTTAATTCTACTACTGATGCCTATCAAAAGTGCAAAATTTGACTTCAAAAGCGGCACGTCAGCGAGGTTATTGTTGAAATTTTAGATAAATTTAAGTCAGGATTGCTGAAAGATGAAGAAAAATATCACAATCTGAAGTGGATGCAATTAAATAAATTGGTTTGATAAGATTTTAAGAGTACTTATTTATGAACAACATAAAAATTTTTGTAATTGGAAGCAATTCATTTTCTGGTGCAAGTTTTGTAGATTTTGCATTAAATAAAGGCTTTTTAGTTTCTGGTATAAGCAGGTCACCCCTTCCAAATAATGTTTTTCTTCCATTTTCAAATAACAATTTGAATGTTAAAAATTTTAAATTTTATCAGCTCGATTTAAATAAAAATCTTGATGATATTATTAAGGTTATAAAAAATGAAGAGCCTCAATTTATATTCAATTTTGCAGCTCAAAGTATGGTTGCTGAAAGTTGGATTTATCCAGAACATTGGTATATTACTAATGCTGTTTCCACTACTGCACTTTTTAATAAATTAAAAGATTTTAAATTTTTAAAAAAATATGTTCATGTAACTACTCCTGAAGTATATGGCTCTTGCTCAGGATTTATCAGCGAAGATAAATCTTATAATCCTACTACGCCTTATGCAGCTTCGAGGGCTGCTGGTGATATGAGCTTGAAAACATTCGTTGATAATTATGATTTCCCAGCTGTTTCAACTAGAGCAGCAAATGTTTATGGATTAGGGCAACAACTTTATAGGATTATTCCTAGGACAATTCTTTGTATTAAACAAGGTAAAAAATTACAACTGCATGGTGGGGGATATTCTGAGCGTTCGTTTATTCATATTAAGGATGTTTCTGAAGCAACTCTTAAGATTGCACTTAATGGAGTTATCGGTGAAACATATCATATTTCAACTAAATCTAGCATATCAATTAGAAATCTAGTAAAACTTATCTGCACTAAAATGAATGTTAATTTTGATGAATATGTTGATAATGTTGATGACAGGCCAGGAAAAGACGCTTTTTATCTTTTAAATAGTGACAAGCTCAGAAATTCACTTGACTGGGAGGATAATATTAGTTTAAGTTTAGGTGTAGACCAGGTTATTAATTGGGTTGATTCTAATATAGAGATACTTGAAAAAGAAGTAGATTACTATGATCACAAACCATAACTAAAGGGTAAATATGGGTAAAGAAATAGATTTGTTGGCTAACTATCCTAAAGCAAAGAGAAATGTTAAAGCTCGTGGACTAGAGAAAACTGAAAAAGATAGAGAAATTGCAAGAAGGTTTGGTAAAGAGTTTTTTGATGGTGATAGAAGTCATGGTTATGGAGGTTTTAGCTATAACCCAAGATTTTGGACGCCCGTTATTCCAACATTTAAAGATTATTTTTCATTATCTTCAAATAGTAGTTTGCTTGATATTGGATGTGCAAAGGGGTTTATGTTGTATGATATTTCAAAAAATATTCCTGGTATTTCCATAAGTGGAATAGATGTTTCTGAATATGCAATAACTAACTCAATAAAAGATATCAAAGGCAATTTGCAAGTTGCTGATGCTAGAAACCTACCCTTTGATGATAAATCATTTGATGTTGTAATTTCGATTAATACAATACATAACTTGGAAATAGAAGATTTGACTTTAGCTCTGTCTGAGATAGAAAGAGTAAGCCGAGGTAAGTCATTCATTACTGTTGATGCTTATAACTCAAGTGAGGAAAAAGAGAGAATGGATGCGTGGAATTTAACAGCAAAAACAATAATGTCTGTGGATGAATGGGTAACTTTTTTTAAAGACGTTGGTTATACTGGTGATTATTACTGGTTTATACCTTAAGGTTTTTAAATATTATGAACATAGGTAGAGGTGACGCACTAAAAATTCTTTATGGCATGAAAAGAATTAGGGCTGTCGAAGAAGAAATAGCAGATAAGTACTCCGAGTCGGAGATGAGATGCCCAACTCATTTATCAATTGGTCAGGAGGCTGTGGCTACTGTACTAGGACTTCTATTAAATAAGGATGACCTGGTAGTAAGTACTCATCGTGCTCATGCTCATTACCTTGGGAAGGGTGGCGACTTGAATGCGATGATTGCTGAAATTTATGGTAAAGAAACAGGCTGCAGTAAAGGTCGTGGAGGCTCAATGCATTTGATTGATACTTCAGTAGGCTTTATGGGAAGTACTGCTATCGTAGGTGGAACTATACCAATTGGAACAGGACTAGCGCTAGCTATTAAGTATAGAAAGACAAATCAGATTAGTTGTGTATTTCTTGGCGATGGAGCTATAGAAGAGGGTGCTTTTTATGAAGCTGCAAATTTTGCAGCTCTTCATAAACTCCCAGTTTTATTTATTTGTGAGAACAACTTATATTCTGTATATTCACCATTATCAAAAAGACAGCCATCAGGCCGTAAAATACATGAACTTGCTAATTCAATAGGTTTGACGAGTTATTATGGCAATGGGAATGATGTAACCCAAGTAAATAATATATTAAAAAATGCAATAAGTGAAATACGGAATGGAAATGGACCAAGGTTTATTGAATTTTCGACCTATAGATGGAGAGAGCATTGTGGCCCAAATTATGATAATGAGATAGGCTATAGAACTCAAGAAGAATTTATTAAATGGCAATTGAAAGATCCAATTGATATTTTTCAACGTTTGCTTGAAGAAAAAAAGTATTTGGTTAACATAGATCTCATTAGCATGAATCAGAATATAGAAAGTGAAATTTTGACAGCATTTAATTTTGCACAAAACTCAAAATTTCCTGACAGAGCTTCATTTGGAGATTTTACTTATTGTGAAAAATAGCAGTAATGATTATAACAATATCACATATGGTGAAGCAATAAGAGAGGCTTTACAAATTGCTATGTCAGCAGATGATTCAGTCATATGTTATGGTCTAGGAGTCGATGACCCTAAAGGTATATTTGGAACAACATTGGGACTTCAAGATGAATTTGGTAAAGAACGAGTCTTTGACACGCCTGCTTCTGAAAATGCAATGACTGGGATAGGAATTGGAGCTGCAATATATGGCCTAAGGCCAGTTATGATTCATCAGCGACTCGATTTTTTTATTTTGGCAATGGATCAGTTGGTAAATAATGCTGCAAAATGGCATTTTATGTTTGGAGGTCAAAATTACATTCCATTTACTATTAGATTGATTATTGGTCGAGGTTGGGGGCAAGGACCAACTCATTCACAAAATTTACAGGCATGGTTTGCACATATTCCAGGACTAAAGGTAGTGATGCCAGCAACTGCAGGAGATGCAAAAGGTTTGTTAATGTCCAGTATTTTTGATAATAATCCAGTTGTTTTTCTTGAGCATCGCTGGCTTCACAACCTTGAGGGCAATGTACCAAAAGGTGATTATAGAATTGAAATTGGTAAAGCAGCGATTTTAAATGAAGGTTTAGATATTACAATTGTTTCCATGTCTTATATGACTGTTGAAGCAATTCATGCAGTGGATAAGCTTGAAAAAGTTGGAGTCTCATGTGAGTTAATTGATTTGAGAACAATAAGGCCAATAGATTGGGAGACGATTGTTACTTCAGTCAAAAAGACTGGAAACCTTATTGTATTAGATACTGGAACCAAAACATTATCAGTTGCAGGTGAAATTGTTGCAACTATTGTGGAGAGATGCTGGGATGAATTGATAAACTCACCTAAACGAATTGCCTTGCCTGATAATCCTGAGCCAACAAGCTTTGAGTTATCAAAGGAATATTATGTTGATATAGAGATGATTTTAGAAGGCATACTTAATTTGCTAGAAAAACCTGACTTGTTGAATTTAATAAATATCAAAAAAAGAAACCCACATGATGTTCCAGGCGATTGGTTTAAAGGACCATTTTAATGCCAAATAACCAAAAAAAATCTAAGAAAAAAATACTCATAATAGGTGTAAATAGTGGAATAGGAGAGGCATTGGCTATTCGATACGCACAAAAAGGTGCAATGATAATTGGAACTTATCGTAAATCACCCAGTACTATTTGCAGTTCAGTCGAAAATATAGTTTCATATAAACTTGATATTTCAAACCCAAAAAATATTGATAGTTTTCATGACTACCTAGCTAATACTAGATTTAACTGGGATATTATTATATTTAGTGTAGGAGTATTAGAGCCAATTGGTAATTTCTTGGATACCGATTTCTCTCAATGGGAAAAATCTTTTTCTACAAATTTCTTTGGTCAGCTTCAATTAATGCATGGGGTTCGGAAATTAGCCAATTTAAATGCAACAGCTATTTTTTTTACTGGAGGCGCACCTGGAGGTGTTTTGAAAAATTATTCAAGTTATAGTATTGCAAAGATTGGATTAACTAAGATGGTAGAGTATCTTGATGCTGAAGATCATGAAATAAAATATTCAATAGTTGGCCCTGGATGGGTTGATACAAAAATTCATGAGCAAACTATAAAGTCTCAAGATAATTCTGGGTCAAATCTTGAACGCACTAAGCTATTCTTAAAAAATAAAGAAAAAGGCACTACTTTTAATGATATTTATGACTGTATTAATTGGATTGATAGTAGAAACAAAAAGGTTGTTGGAGGCAGAAACTTTTCTGTTGTTTGGGATTCTTGGGGAGATAGAGCTGGTTCAAATGAACTTGAGGATGACTTGATAAATAATATAGATTTATACAAAATGCGACGCTCCGAATGATGATTAAATTGTCAGACTTTGTTGCTAATTTTATTGCAAAAATTGGTGTAGAGGATGTTTTTGGAATTTCTGGAGGCGCTTCTCTTCATCTTATTCATTCTATTGCCGAGCATCCAAAACTCAATATTTATTGCCCTTTGCATGAGCAAGCAGGTGCCATGGCTGCAGATGCTTATTCTCGAGTAACACGAAATACTGGAGTTGCGGTTGGGACAAGTGGGCCTGGTGCAACAAATATGGTTACAGGTATTTGTTGTTCTTATTTTGATTCTATTCCTGTTATTTATATTACTGGCCAAGTTGCAACTTTCAGACTCAAAGGTGATTTGGGCGTCCGTCAATATGGATTTCAAGAAACAGATATTGTTTCTATGTGCAAATCCATTACAAAATATGCAGTTACTATTAAAGACCCAAAAAAAATAAGATACGAATTAGAAAAAGCACATTATATTTCAAGAAATGGTAGGCCTGGACCTGTTTTAATTGATATTCCAGATGACTTGCAACGAGTTGAAATTGATGCTAATGAGTTATTAGGCTTTGTGCCTAATATTAAAATAAACGACTCCCCTTTACTGTCAAAGATAGAAGATTTTTTACCACTTCTTTATGAAGCAAATCGTCCTGTTATTATTCTTGGTTGGGGAGTACGACTTGCTAAAGCAGATAAAGAGGCGATTGAACTTATTAAGCGATTAGGAATTCCAATTGCTTTGACATGGGGCGTTGCAGATCTACTGCCATATGAAAGTAGGGAGTTAATTGGAACATTTGGAACTCATGGAACTAGGTATGGGAATTTTGCAGTGCAAAATTCAGACTTAATTATTTCAATTGGTGCAAGGTTGGATACTCATGAAACTGGAAGTCCAATTTCTTCTTTTGCAAGAGAAGCAAAAAAAATAGTCGTTGATATAGATGTGCATGAACTTAATAAAGCATCTCATTTTGGAATGAAGATAGAGCATCCAATTAAAGCTGATGCTAAAAAGTTTATATCTATTTTATTAAAGTGTATTGATTTGACAAAGTTATCAAATATCGATGACTGGAAATTGAAAATAAAAGAATGGAAGTATAGCTACCCAATATGTCTTGATGACTATTACAATGAAATTAATGTTAATCCTTATGTATTTGCTAAGGAATTAAGTGCTATTTCAAATGAGAATGATACAATTTTTGTTGATACTGGTTGTTCTATTGCATGGATGATGCAGGCATTTGAATTTAAGTCTGGCCAAAGACTTTTTCATGATTTTAATAATACTGCGATGGGTTATGCTCTTCCAGCAAGTATTGGTGCTTCAGTTTCATCTAAGTCGAAGCCAGTAACTTGTATTGTTGGTGATGGAAGTCTCCAGATGAATATTCAGGAGCTTGCGACTGTTATTCACTATAAATTACCTATTAAAGTTATTTTATTAAATAACCATGGATATAGCATGATTCAACAAACTCAGGATCAGTGGTTAGATTCTAAGTATATAGCCTCGTCAAAAGATGGAGGCGTTCCAGACCCTAATTATTGCGAAATTGCTAAAGCATATAAATTTAAAACTTTTAGCATAAGTAAAAATAAAGATATTCATAAGGTTCTTGCAGAGGTATCTGAGTTTGATGGCCCAGTTTTTTGTGAAGTTAATATCATGCCGGAGCATAGAGTAGTCCCTCAGGTCAAATATGGTCGACCTATAGAAGACTCTTCTCCATTACTTGATCGTAACAATTTTAACCAACAAATGATTATACCTATGATGGATATCTCAAAGAAATCAGACACTAGTTAGTAAATATTAAATATTTTAAATTTCTATAAGCTTTTTTATTTTTTCAAGTTTAATTTTCTTTAGATAATTATAAGTTAGGCCATAGAATCAAATTTTTTTGATAAAATTCGACGTATGACTACAAATACATTGCCTAATAAAATACGAGCAGCAGTTTTATATCAAACAGACAAGCCATTACAAATACTTGAGTTAGAATTGCCCAAGTTAGAAGTTGGTCAGGTGCTTGTAAAGATTCTTTATAGTGGGGTTTGCAGGAGCCAATTAATGGAGGTTCGTGGTGGTCGTGGCAAAGACCCTTGGTTGCCTCATATGCTTGGACATGAGGGATCAGGCGAGGTTATTGCTGTTGGTGATGGTGTAACTAAGGTCCAATCTGGTGATTCAGTTATTCTTAGTTGGATTAAAGGTGAGGGGATAGAAGCAGAGGTTGCAAGATATAAAAGTGGAGATCAAGTAATTAATTCTGGTCATGTGACTACATTTTGTAATTACAGTATTGCTTCTGAAAATAGAGTTATTAAAAAACCGTTAGGTCTTTCTTTTGATGAGGCCATCTTATTTGGATGTGCACTTCCAACTGGAGCTGGAATAATTTTAAATGAGATGAAGCCTTCGACTAGTGCTTCAGTAATTATTTTAGGATTAGGGGGGATAGGATTATCAGCATTAATGGCATTAAAGGCCTCAGGGATTAAAAATTTAATAGCATTAGACGTATCTGAAAAAAAAATTGCTATGGCAAAATCCCTTGGAGCATTACATGTTTTAAACACTAGTGATGATAATTTTTTGGATGTATTTAATAATATTCTTCCAGAAGGGGCTGATTATTGTATTGAATCAGCGGGACACGCTTCAACTATAGAACTAGGTTTTTCTTTAATTAAAAAGAAAAGTGGTGAGTTAGTATTTGCTTCACACCCTCATGAGGGAAAAATGATTTGTTTGTCACCTCATGAGTTAATTAGTGGTAAGAAGATTTCAGGGAGTTGGGGAGGGTCAACTAAACCTGATAAAGATATAGAGCTAATGTATGATATGTTTAAAAATGCCAAGATTCCATTAAGTTCATTAATAACGAAAAGATACCAACTTGAGCAGATTAATGAAGCAATAGATGATCTTGAATCAGGAAGAGTGTTTAGACCTTTAATTGATATGAATCATAGTGAAAATGAATTAAATTTTAGTACTAATTGAATAAAATGAGTAAAGAAAAAACTGTATTTGTATCTGGTAATTTTAATGTTCTTCATCCTGGCCATTTACGTCTTTTGAGGTTTGCAAAAGAATGTGGCCATCTTTTAATTGTTGGAGTTAATAGTGATCGAGTTTCAGGTAGCTCAGCCCATGTTTCAGAAGATTTACGAATGGAAGGTGTAAAAAGTAATAGTTGGGTCGATAGAGCAATTCTCATTGATGATTCTGCTTCTGATGTAGTTAATAAACTTAAACCAGATTTTGTTGTTAAAGGTAAAGAACATCAAAATAGATTTAACCCTGAGGAGAAAATTCTAGAATCATATGGTGGGAAGCTTTTATTTAGCTCTGGAGAGACTACTTTTTCTTCATTAGAGTTATTACATAAAGAGTTTTCTAATTCAACATATAAAGACATTTCTCTTCCATCAGAATATATGTCACGCCATTCAATTAGTAATGAAAAATTGAGAATGCTAATTAAAAAATTCTCTTCATTAAAAGTATGTGTTATTGGTGATTTAATTATCGATGAGTATATAACTTGTGAGCCTCTGGGTATGTCTCAGGAAGACCCTACAATAGTTGTTACTCCAATTGACACTACTAGATTTATTGGTGGTGCTGGAATTGTTGCTTCCCACGCTTCAGGATTAGGCTCCCAAGTAGAATTTGTAACTATTTTGGGTCGTGATGAAGCAGGAGTTTATGCGGAGGATGCATTAAAAGAAGCAGGTGTAAAAGCACATTGCATAGTTGATGAAAGTCGTCCTTCTACTATTAAACAAAGGTTTCGAAGTAAAGGAAAGAGTTTATTACGTGTAAGTCATCTTCATCAAAATGCAATTGACACTGTTCTACAGGAAAAAGTTTTTCGTATAGTGGAGTCAATAATTAAAGAAACACACTTACTAGTCTTTTCGGATTTTAATTATGGGTGTCTCCCGCAAAACTTGGTAAATAGGCTAAAAACTTTAGCAAAAACTCATAATGTCATGTTAGCTGCGGATAGTCAGTCTTCCTCTCAGATTGGTGATATTTCTAGGTTTTTGGACTTTGACTTGCTTACTCCTACAGAGCGCGAAGCAAGAATTAGCGTCAAAAATAATGAAGATGGACTAGTTATTCTAGCTGAAAAATTAAAAAACCAATCTTTGGCTAGTAACATTTTCCTTAAGATTGGTGAAGAAGGATTGTTAGTTTATTCTGGAACTGAGAGCTCTGGTTATCATACTGATAGGATTTTTGCTCTAAATTCTGCACCAAGAGATGTAGCAGGTGCTGGTGACAGTCTGTTGATTAGTGGGTCATTAACATTAGCCTGTGGTGGAAGTATATGGGAGGCAGCAGTTATCGGGTCTCTTGCAGCTGCAATTCAGGTCAGTAGGGTAGGTAATACTCAGTTAAAAAGTAAAGAGTTATTACAAGAAGTAATTTGATGAGAGCAATTCTTCTAGCTGCTGGCCTTGGAACTCGCTTAAGGCCATTAACAAATTCGATCCCAAAATGCTTATTACCAATTAAAGGCAAGCCACTTTTAGAAATAATATTGACACAACTTAAAGAGTCGCATATTGGACCTTTTTTAATTAATACGCATCATTTATCACAACAGATAGATAGGTATATTGAACGAAGTATCTTTTCAGATGAAGTGTCTATTGTCTATGAACCCGAACTTCTTGGAACTTCTGGAACTTTGTTAGCAAACTTGGATTTTTTTAATAATAAAGATGGTTTATTAATCCATGCAGATAATTTTTGTATAGCTGATTTCAATAGCTTTCTCGATGCTCATAATAAGCGCCCATCAAAATGTTTATTAACTATGATGACATTTTCTTCTTTAGATCCAAATTCGTGTGGCATTGTTGAGTTGGATAAAAATGGTGTAGTTATTAATTTTCATGAAAAAGTTGAAAATCCACCTGGGAATATTGCAAATGGAGCAATTTATATATTATCAAAAGAGCTAATCAGTATCTTGAAAAAAGACTTTCAAAATACCATAGACTTCAGTAATGAAGTCCTACCAAAATTTTTGGGAAAAATCTATACATATCATACAAAAAATTTTTTTATTGATATAGGAATTCCTAGTAATTTAAAAAAAGCTAATGAATATTAGCAATAAAGGCTAAAGAGCTTTTTTATACTTATTTTGAGATGATAATAAAATGAGAATTATCCGAAAAATTATTGAAAATGGTTTCTATTGGAGCTTTTTAAGGGTTTTAAGAAGATTTACAAAGCCCCATAATAGGCCTATTAAGATAATTATGGACTTAATATATGCATTAAAAAAACATTTTATATCACTCAAAAGCTCTAAAAAGGATGAAAAAGGTTTTCTAGTAGCTGTATATGATTTATCTTCTAACTCGGTTTCATTTGATTTTGCATTTTTTTTAGCTGCTGCAGAGTCATTTGCAATAAAGCAAGGTGAAGAATCATTTGTTGTATCAATTGTTAGAAAAGAGAATGATGCCTTCAAAGGCTCAACTTATTCCTCTGTTGTAGATGATGAGAGCTTAAAGTGGAAGCTAGATAATATTATTATTCCATTAATCAGTTTATATCCTAAATGTTCAGGTTTTAGCATCTTACCAAAAGAAGAGGGACATAATTTAGAGCATAAAGATAGATTGGTGTATCCTCGATTCTATAATGATAATTATTCTCCAGTAATGGATTATAAAGAAATATTCTCAATTCTTAAAGAGGATAGATTTACAGGATTTAGAGCATCTATACAAGGAACTCGTTATATTAACTTATGGTTAAGAGAAAAAAAAATATCTAGTCCAGTAGTGACAATTACTATTAGAAACTATAATTATGATGTATCAAGAAACAGTAATATTGATGAGTGGATAAAATTTGCTAATTGGCTTATTAAAGAAGGATATGCCCCTATATTTATCCCTGATACTGATTCAAGCTTTAATCTTGGAAGCTCTTTAAATAGTTTTCACATATTTAGAGAGTGTTGTTGGAATCTTGGCTTACGAGTGGCTGTTTATGAAAATGCTTATTTAAATTTTGTTACAGCTGGACCAGCATCTGTTGCTCAGTTAAATAGAACTGTGAAATATGTCAGTATGAATATGCTTTCTGAGGGTAGTCAGCAAGCCTCATTAAAAAACTTTAAAAAGATGGGATTAGAAATTGGAGAAAATTTTAAATTTTCAAAATGGTATCAAGTTCTATCTTTCAAGGAAGATAACTATGAAAATATTTTACAAGAATTCAACAATTTTCTTCTTCTTGAAAAGAAAAATGAATATGATGTATGAATTTTTAATATTTAGACATACATTCTAAATTCACTATACAATTTATTTATCAAGTTTTAGGGATCAATATGAATATAC
>Ga0075447_10001213_pt1 | contig 12327 bp, 18 predicted proteins | sample CoawatmetaG10DNA_FD_72352 | JGI IMG/M metagenome (GOLD analysis project Ga0075447, IMG submission 72352) | Marine microbial communities from the West Antarctic Peninsula - Coastal water metaG104-DNA | ecosystem: Environmental > Aquatic > Marine > Coastal | place: Atlantic Ocean: West Antarctic...
GTTAATAGCAACCAACCTGACTCACTAGGAGCAACTAGAGCAGTGCTGATAATTGCTGCTGCCCAAAGAATTGATTGTGTAATGATGATTTTTGCCATGTTAATTATTTCCTTTAATTCTTATTTCATTTCTATAGCTTTTATAAAAGCAGGTCTTGCTTGGATTTTTGCAACATAAGCTTTTATATTTTCCATTTCTTCACTAACACACCCCATCATATTAGCCATAAAGCATGAATGGCCTAGCATTACATCAGCTGCAGAAAAATCTCCAATTAAATAATCTTTTCCAGCAAGAACTTCATTAACTGGAGCTAAAGATTTTGATAATAATTTTTGTGCTTGCAATAAGACATTCTCATCTCTTCGATCAGGCGGTAATAAAATCGTTTGAACTACTATTTGATTCATAGGTGGCATCACCATGCCTTCACAATAGTGAAACCACTGCAGATACCCAGGGAATTCTGGGGCATTTGCATCTGGTTTTAAACCGCCATTTTTATGCCTTGCTAGAACGTATTCAATAATAGCTCCTGATTCAAAGATAGAAACATCTCCGTCTTCTAAAACTGGGACTCTTCCAAGGGCATGTCTTGATCTATGCTCCTCTGACTTTAATCCTTCTTTTGTAAAAGGCATGATATTAACTTCATACTCAAGCCCTAATTCTTCTAATAGCCAAACTATTCGTCCAGCTCTAGTATTTGCAACAAAATGAACTTTTAACATAACTTTCTCCTATGTTTGAAGATTTTTGCGAGCTCTATCTGCAAACTCTTTCATCTTCTTGTCATCATCTAAAATATTATCTATTGAAACCGGGACTTTGATTCCCTCTAGCATGCCTGGCTGCTTGTACATTGCATCATTCCATCTTGCTAAATTATCTAAGCCATCAACTGATATCCCTGACCACTTATGGGTTCTTGTCCAACACCAATTTGCTATATCTGCAATCGAGTAATCGTCTGCTAACCATTCACTTTTTGCTAATTGAGTATCTAGTACTTCAAACAGTCTTCTGCCTTCATTTTGATAACGATCAATTGCAGGCTGAATCTTCTCAGGAAAGTATCTAAAGAAAACATTGGCTTGGCCCATCATTGGACCGATTCCTCCCATTTGAAACATTAACCATTGAATAACTTTAGCCCTCCCTTTGGTGTCTGAAGGTATAAGCATTCCTGATTTCTCTGCAAGATAAATCATAATGGCGCCTGATTCAAAGATTGCGAGATTTTCATTATCTCTATCAACAATGGCTGGAATTCTTCCATTTGCACTGATAGCTAAAAATTCTGGTTTCTTTTGATCCCCCTCAGCTAAATTAACTAAATGAGCCTCGTAATCCATGCTCATAGCCTCTAGGGCGCAAGATACTTTGTATCCGTTGGGAGTTGGTGAAGTATATAAATCTATCATGCTATTCCTTTATAAAATCTATTAATAAATTAGAAAGTTCTTTTGGCTTAGTCCACTGATAAAAGTGACCGCCCCCAATATGATCTGCACTAATTGCATTTGGAGCCATTTCTAAAACATCGTTTTCTATTCCATTGGTCACTGGATCATCTCCAGCAAAAATGCTCAAGAAAGGCTTATCGTAATCTTTAAAAAATTCCCGTGCTTTTTTCTGCGCTTCTAAAGATGCATCTGGAAGAATTGGAACATGGCTTGGCATTGCTCTTGCTCCCATTTTAAATGATGCGTCAGGAAATGGAGCGTCAAAAGCCTTTGATAGCTCTGTATAAAATGGTGATAAATTTGTTATCCCGAGCTTATAAAATAGATAATTAATAGCCTGTTTGTAAGGAGGTACTTTTTCCATCATCATTGAGGAAATAAAACCTGTCGGTAAATTAGATGTCTCCCAGCAAAACTTTTGCCAATACATAAACTTTAAAGCTGGATGATCTCCACCCTTATCCATTTTGCTTACCTCTTTTCCCATCGATAGCGGGGTAAGTTTAATTTTTTTATCATTTCTGAATGCTCCAACCTTATCTATAACCTCTTGGGACACATCAGGGTTATAAGGAAGCCCAGTATTGCCAATAGAAACTTTCATAAAATGTTCTGAGCGTGCTGCAACTAATCTTAGGCCTATTAAGCCGCCCCAATCTTGTCCAAAAAAAGTTAAATTCCTAAAATTATTTTTATCAAGCCACTTAATCATCCAGTCAACTTGATTTTGATAGCTATAATCCTCTCTTGCTGCAGGCTTATCTGACTTACCATAACCAGGAAGATCAGGGGCAATAACTCTAATGCCGGCTGCAGTTAAAAAGGGAATCATTTTGGCATAAAGATAGCTCCAAACTGGCTGTCCATGCATTGCTAATAAAATAGGACCATCTCTTGGACCCTCATCAATATGATGAATCCTTAATTCTGTTCCGTCTTGGATTGTAATATTTGTATAAACAGGTTCGTAAGGATAGTCCTTAAGATCACTAAACTGGGAATCAGGAGTTCTAAGAATTTTCATAGTGCTAGATTAATCTGCTAACTAACAGAGCAGGTCATATCTTGACCACAGCATAATGGAGATTTAATTTTTCCGTGCTCATTAGGGCACTCAGATATCTGAACGGAAGTTCCGTCATCTAAATCTAACATTCCATTTACTAAGGGAGCGTCGCAGGCCCCACATGATGCATTAACCGACATTCCGCATTGATTACATGAATAAGTTGCCATTTATGTTCCTCTTAAATTTTAATTTATCATAACAATAAATAAAGATATTCATATTATAATATATGAAATGGCATATCTAATGCCACAAGAGGGGAATATAAGATGTCTAAAGTTTCTGGCTATTGCGATCCAGCATTTACAAAAATAGGAGATGTGTTTACCAAGGCTATTGAATCCGAATATGAGCTAGGCGCTTCTCTTGCGATTGAATATAAAGGCAAGACAGTCTTAAACATGTTTGGTGGTCATAAAGATGTTAAAAGAACTAAGCCTTGGGAGGAAGATACTATTGTAAATGTATTTTCAGTAACCAAAGGTATTGCTGCAACTTGTATAGCTAAGCTTATCGATGAAGGCAGGCTTGATGTTAATAACAAAGTCTCATTTTACTGGCCTGAATATGGCTGCAACGGAAAAGAAAATACTAAAGTGAGTGATTTGTTATGTCATAGATCTGCAATGTTTGGTTTTCAAGAAGGGATGCCTTCTGGTTCATGGCAAAATTGGGAAGCATTTACCAAGGCGCTTGCATCACAAAAACCTTTTAAAGAACCAGGAACATCACAAGGCTATCACGCACTTACTTACGGCTGGCTCGTAGGAGAAATTATTCGCAGAGTTGATGGAAGGCACGTTGGGCAATATTTTAAAGAAGAGATTGCAGAACCTTTAGGAATTGATTTTCAGATTGGTCTTAGTGAAGCTGACTTTGACAGGTGTGCAGACATGATCATGCTTCCTGATAGCGGGAAAGGAAATCCTATTGAGTATATAAAATATGTACCAAATTTTATATTACCTAAACGATTTTGGAATATGAAAGAAGCGGTCAAAGGTGGTGATTTTAAAGTAGCATTTGAACCAAGAGACGAGGATGCTGAGGGTTATCATAATTCTGCTGATTGGCGCATGGCTCAAGTCCCTTCAGCTAATGGTCATGGAACTGCTCATAGTCTTGCGAAGCTTTTTGGAATTCTAAGCAATGGCTGTCAAAGAGATGGCCAAATTATAATGAAACCTGAGACATTAGCTTATGCAACAACACCGCTTTCTTCTGGGCCAGATTCAGTCTTGTTTGGTTCAAATATTACATTTGGTCTGGGTTATGAATTAGGGAAAAGCTCTATGCCAGTTGGAAACTTTGCTCCGACATTCAAGGATGCAATGTTTGGCCATGCCGGTGTTGGAGGAGCTGTTGCCTTTGGTGATGTTGAAAATCAACTAGGTTTTGGTTTTGTATGTAATCAGATGCATGAAGTTAAAAATTTATATAAAACTGTTAATGAAATAATGGACGCTTTATTTTCTGAACTCGAAAATAGTTAGCTAATATTGACTTAGACTTAGCTCTAAGCAATATAATTATTAAAAATAAGAAGTAATAGGAGACTCTTATGCCAGAAATGTCACTCTTTGGATGGTTCCATACAATTATGGGAATAGCTGCTTTACTAAGTGGCGCCTACTCAATAATTAAATATAAAATTCTTGAATCTAAGAATACCTCTGCAAAAATTTTTTTACTTACAACAGTCATAACCTCTGTATCTGCTCTGATGATATATAAACAAGGTAGTTTTGGTGTCGCCCATATGCTTGCAGTAGTAGCCTTAGTAGCAGTAGCTGGGGGCATGATGATGGAAAAGAGATTAATTTTTGGCTGGCTGTGTCCCTACTTTCAAGCGATAAGCTATTCTGCTCTTTTCCTATTTCATATGATCCCAGCAATTACAGATGGATTAAGGCGTCTTCCTGTTAACGATCCAATAGCCAAAAGCTTTGAAGACCCATTGATACTGGGATTTTATGTAGCATTTCTGGCTGCGTATATAATTGGTGTTTTTGCACAGATGGTGTGGATAAAGAAAAATAAAATAGTTTAAAGGAGTTCAAAATGTTTGAAGTATATCAACCGGTCTTATTAGGTTTATGGTTAACGCTGAGCATAATTATTATTCAAGCCCTAGTGCTTGTAAGGGCTCATAGAAGCGAAAAAGGTTATAAAGTTGGAGTTATAGATCCCGCTTTAGGCCAAGCTTCTTTTTTCTTTAGAGCTCATAGAACATTTTGGAATTCGCTAGAAAATATCATCCCACTTTTTGGCATGGCGATTCTTGCGATGATGGCTGGCTATAGCCCACATAAATTATCAGTCGTGGTCTGGATTTATGCTGTAGTTAGAATGATTCATATGGTAATTTATTACAGAGTAGCAACGGATAAAAATCCAAGTCTTAGAAGTATCTTTTGGGTAATAGGCCTATTTACCAATATTTATTTAATGGTAGATTTGGGAATTCATTTATTAGGCTAATCTAAATTAACAAATTCACCCGCATGATAATGTAGGTTTATTTGTGATTGAATTTTTTCTTGTTCTAAGGGTTTTATTAAAAGGAATTTACTAATAAAGCCTTCCCTTTTTCTTCAATGAACCAGGTTTGATAGTTATCAGCTTTTAATAATTTCATACTAGATATAAATTATAGTCAAAATAGTTAATTAGTCCTGAAGATATCATTTTTTTTTAATCACGTTAAAATAAGTTCATTCAATATAGTTAAGGGGCTTAATTGAGCTATAGAAAATCTAAATCATTGGTCAATATTCCTGAGCGCTTTTTGGCGCAAAGAAATAGATTGTTATCTTATGTAGGCACTTGCCTGCTTTCAGTTACAGGCTGGAAAGTCACTGGACAAATACCTGACATGAAGAAGCTTTTAGTTATTCTTGCGCCCCATACTTCTAACTGGGATTTTGTTTATGGCATGGCGATGGTGCTTAGCCTAAAGATAAAAATTTATTGGCTTGGCAAACATTCTATATTTAAAAAAGGTGTTACTCGTTTATTAAAAAGTTTAGGTGGTATTCCTGTCAACCGAAATGATTCTAAAAATATTATTAACGATGTTCTAGATATTGCTAATCGTGAGGGGGGTATTCTTATAGGCCTTTCTCCAGAAGGTACTAGAAAAAAAGCTGAAAAATGGAAATCTGGATTTCTAAGAATGGCGCAATCAATGGAATGTCCAATCCTTTTAGTTGCTATAGATTATCCTTCTAAAGAAATTAGCTTTAGAGAACTCTTCTACCCAACGGGAGACAATCAAAGAGATATTGAATATCTAAAAAAATACTACAAAGACTTTATGGGAAAAATACCAGAGCACTTCTAGTATTAAGTTTTAATCTTATTTAGGAATTCCTGTTTTGAGTATTATGTTGTGAATAGTAGGCCCCTTCACTTCAAACTTAGCCTGTTCAAAAGATGGAGCTGCCATCCTTCCCATAACATTATTAGAAAATCCATATTGTTCTTTTGGGATTCCAAGAAAGTTTTTATCCATTTTTCCATTCCCATTCAAATCAACAAAGACTGCTATAGCATATTCACCATGCGGCAACATTCCGTCTATACCTTTTAAATTTTGGTCTATTTCACCCGCATCATTAAAGCATGACTCTTCTTCAGACTCGTTTTCAACTGAACTCTCAAATCCTGCTGCATTTTTGCATATGGTTAAACGCAGAACTCCTGGTTTATCTAAATTTAAAATATTAAGAGTTAGATTTGATTCTTCAGCTGAAGCTTTAGGTATAAATACCAAGCAAGTGAAAACAAGAGTTAAAAATACTGCTTTATTCTTGGTTAATTTTTTAAATATTTGAGAAATCATTTAGGAATTCTATGCATAGCACATATTTTATTGCCAGATGGGTCAACCAAATAGGCTAGGTATAGCTGAACACCGCCGCCCTCTCTAATTCCAGGGGCGTCACACAATTCAGGCGTTTTAGAGCCTGCTGCAATTCCTGCTGCATGCCATGCATCAATCATTTCTGTACTAGATGCATTAAAGCCTATAGTGCTACCATTTCCATGCGTTGCTACCTCGCCATTAATGGGCTGTGAAATTAAGAAACTATTATCCCTATTAACAAAATACACATATCTGGTATGACCATCGTGATTCATTGATAGCTTGCCTGCCTGGGCACCAAGTGCTGGCATAGTTTTATCATAAAATATTCTAGATTCTTCAATATCATTCGCTCCAAGCATTACGTGACTAAACATTTATATCTCCTATTTTTTGTAAGTCTATTATGTGTCTCAATTCTTACAAAATAAAGCTATATCCTTTGCTGGAATTTCTAGCTGCCAATTATTTTGTTCTGCAATTACTTCAAAAGTCTTTTGTGAATAAAAAACAACATGAGTTGGATCTCTTCTGTAATACCAATTTTCAAATAGTTTATCTTCCGTTAAAAAAGTAGTCATTACCCCAAGCCACGCATCTGGTAGTAAAAGCGAATCAAGAGTTTTAAATTCCTTGTTTGGATTAAAAAAATGCTCTGCTGTTTCTGTGCAGGTTATAAAGTTATATTTTTTAGAAAAGATCTCTTTGTTGGGATAAAAGAATGGATCATAGAGATCAATGTCGTACCCTTTTGCTTTAAGCATCTCTGCTAATGCAGGTCCATGACCACAACCAAAATCAAGACCTCTGTCATCAGGTTTTAATTTAGCCATCAAAGGTTCTGATAATTTGGATAAAAATTTAAGATAGGCCGGATCGCCTATTTCATTGTGATGCTCTAAATATCTTCCCTTCTCAGTATCTTCATCTATAAAAAAAGCTTGGTCTAAAAATTTCACTGAGCAATGAGAGCATTGCCAGTAAGTTTTTCTGTCTTTTGTGATAAAGGAACTTACCAATTCGCTTTTGCAAACAATGCAGCTCATATTGCGTTCTCCTTATACTTTATTTGCGTGGAGGCATTCCATGAACCATGGTTATGGACTTAGTGTCAGCGCCTGCTCTGCGATGTTCTGATAGGGCTTGATATTCTGGATCATTAAACCATGCATCTGCTGCAGCTTCTGAAGGAAATTGAAAAATAATCATTCTGCCTGATCTAGGCTCTGAACCTTCTAAATGTCTTGGATTGTCGTCAAAAGTAATAAAAGAACCGCCGTGTTTTTTTAATATTGGAAAGAAGCCTTTTTCATATTTTCTATATTCACTTGGATCTTCATGGGTCTCTAGATTAGCGATCATATAAACTGGGGTGTCTGACATGCGATTTCTCTTTAATTACTTATTCAAATATTTTATACCATTTTGCTATAGCTTGGCCTATTTCAACAGGTGAGTCCTCTTGAATAAAGTGAAGCCCTTTAACTGTTACCTCTTGTTGATTTGGCCATGTCCTGCAAAATTCACGCTGTCGTCCGATCAAGATTGAGCCTGGTTCTGCATTGATAAATAATTTGGGCATCTGGCTGCTGGCCATAAATGCTCCGTATGCATTTACTAAGGCCACCACCTCTTCGGGCTCGCCTTCAATAGGAATCTGGCGTGGCCAATTCAATAAAGGTTGGCGGTCATCACTTTTTAAGTGGGGTGCTCTATAAGTATTCATTTCTGCATCGGTAAGCTTGCGTATGATTGATGAGGGTAGGACTGCTTCTATAAACATGTTTCTATTAAGAATTAAGTCTTCTCCTTTATCTGAACGAAATCCTTTAAAAATTCCAACAGCGCCTTCATGCCAGTCATCCCAGCTCATAGGTTTAACGATTGCTTCCATGTAAGCAACGCCTTTAACATCTGCAGAATGACGCATAGCCCATAAAAAACCAATGCCGCTGCCCCAATCATGAATAACAAGGGTGACTTTTTTATCTGCTCCAATGGTCTCAAGTAAGCCTTCAACATAATTATAAGCAACCTCAAGGGAATATCTTTCTGGGCCCTCGCTGGCTGGTAATTTATCAGAGTCTCCTTGTCCTATAAGATCCGGAACAATAACTCTACCTAAATCAGTTAGCTCAGGAATAATATTGCGCCATAAAAAAGATGAAGTAGGGTTTCCATGAAGCAGAACTATGGGATCTCCAGAGCCCTCCTCCACATAAGCTATTTGCTTCCCAGCTACGCTAGCAAATTTTTTTTCGTACTGCATGGTTTCACTTATCATTCTTTAACTCCTTCATTAATTATAGGCCGCTTATTTTATTCATTAAACTTTCTTCTAGGGCATGCTTAGATAAACATTCTCTTTGGGGTACGGCTCCCTCAGCAGGAGTTGCAACCCATATAGAGGCTGGCTGGTTAGTAGTTAACTCCCAAGTTGTTCCGCTTTCAAGCGAAATAAAAGTATATGAAATATCTAGTTGAATATTGGTAGTGTTCTCATTAATTTCTTCAAATTCTATTAGCAGTTCAGCCTTTAAAGAGGATTCAAAAATCCTATCAATGTAATCAACATATATTTCATTATTCATCATTCCACAATTTATATATAAGGAAGCTTCGGCAAGATTGATTTGAGCAATAATATTTTTGTTTTCTTTACCCTGATTAAGGATTATAAAATCCTTTCTAACTAGTGCAGATATATCAGACTGGGTAGATGCGAGATTTTGATTAAGAGTAATGGAGAAATCTTTAAAGGGTTGTTCAACTGGTGCAAAGTATTGATTTTGCTTGAGCTCGCCACAGGCTGTTAAAAATACTACTAAGACAATAGTTAGTTTTTTATTCAATGCAATTGTCATCAGATTTAAGCGTTGCCATAAAAAACAACATCATAGCCCTGGTTTTCTAGACATGTTTCTATATTTGAATATTCCCTATATATGCCAGTTGCTTGAGTAGCCCAAATTGCACCTCCTCCTGCGAGGGCAATCACAGAGCCCCCCAATACTGCTAATGGACCAAAGAACCCACTGCCTGCAGTTACTATTCCATATAAACCGTGTGCCATAATAGTAGCTCCGACTCCTGTTCCAAACTTGTTAGTGAGATTAACTTTATCTTTTGAGGATAAAATGCATTTGGATATATCTTCATCAAAGCGTGATTGATTTACATTCGCAGCTTTAAGCACATAAATGGGGGTATTAATTATTTGAAAATAATTATCCTGGCTTGGTCTTTCTATTACTGTATTTGAAACACACCCGCTTAATATAAGAAATGCTGAAAGGATATAAATTCTTTTAAGTTGTGTCATGTCTTTCTACTTGCAACAAAATATCTTCAGGCAATATAAACGCTCCTCTTTCTAGATGCCATATTTGTGTAATCTGGCTGACTTCTAGTTTGTCATACAGGTGAGGAAATGCGCTCTGTCGTCTATCTCCTAGTTTGGTAGTTTCATACTTCAGTTTATCTTTTACAGCCTCATAGTCTGGCTGCAGTAAAATTGCTTTATCTTGATTAGCAAAATAAAAAGCTAATGTAGCTGCAAGCTGTTGAGCGGTTGATAGGTGAATAAAACCATCTTTGATATCTAGGTCTGTTTCTATAATGCCGCTTAGAGAAGCTTTTTCCCATTCCTCTGGGGTAAGAATTTTATAAAATATTTTGTTCATTTGATATGCTCAATTAATAAAGTAGGTACGTTATGAGTATGTGATTTGATGGTTGCTACCAATGTATTCTCTTTTATTCCCTTCTGCACAGGGGTAACATCCACACCTTCACCAATAAGCCTCTGATAAGCATCTTCAATATTCTTAACTTCCCAGGCTAGTCCCCATAATTGATCATTTGCTGGCTGGTCATCCTTGCTTTCGATAACTTCTATAGTGGTTTTATTAAGCCTAAAAAATAGCATTCTTTTTTTCCAATGCTCAATAACCTTATCTAAAGCTAGTCTTATTTTGAAAACATCTTGATAAACACTAATGAAGCCATCTGCATCGTTGGTATTAATGACTACATGATCTAATTTGCTTACAGATGAAGCTTGATAGTTTGAAGCAGGAAGTTCGCCATCAGTATGTTGAATAATAAATGAAAATAATCCTCTAGTTAGTTTTGGAGGTAAAAAGAGGTTCTTCCATTTTCTAATCTTTAGATCCTTTAGGTTGTTTCCTTCTCCCTCAGACACATCCCCAATGCTAAAGCCTGCTTCTTGTATAGAACTAAAAGCTTCTTTAATGTTATCTGTTCCAAGGACTATCCCAGTCAAGCCTTCACCATTTGCTTCAAGGGCATTGTTTACTAATGCAGCACCAAGGCCATCTCCATTAGCAGCCAAGAGTTCGAAGTAGGTATTTTGAAAATTGAATATTGAATTAATGGTGCCCAATTCTTTATGCTCGCCTCGCCATACAGGGGGCATGCCAAATATTTTTGAGTAATCCTGTTCTGCTTTATCTAAATCTTTTACAGCAATGATTAAATGATCTAATGAGCTAATCATTATATGTATCTCGTAAAAATTCAGAAATCTTCAGTCGAATAATTTGATCTTCGTCATCTGAAAAACCATAGTGGCCACCATTTTCAATTGTTAGTAATTGATGCTTATCTTTAAGTTTTTTATCTAAGAGGATGGCCTGATCATATGGCACCCAGGCATCCTTGGTCCCATGAATAGTTAATATCTTTGGTGAGTTTGAGCTTATTAAATTAATAGGTGAAAATTTTTCTGATGCTTCTTCAAGGTCTAAACTTTCGGGCAACCATGTCTTGATGTAATTTGAAAAAGAAAAGAATTTTTCTTCATCAAGAAATTGTGAATTTTTTTCAATTTCAGTAATACCAAAAAGGTTAACTACTGCCTTAGGCTTTATTGATGTATTACAAGAACTTTCAAGATTATATTCACTAGACAATCCAACCATCAAGGCTAAATGTCCTCCTGCGCTAGCGCCAGATACCACAATATCATTTACAGAAAGATTTTTTGTGAGTGCGTCATCAACAATTTCTTTATATGCACATATAACATCATCGACTGCATTTGGTGCTGTATCCTCTCCGACTCTGTAACCAATCATGTAAACATTGAGATTTTCATGATCTATAAAATGATTGTGAAACCTCTTAATCCATCTTTCAGAACGTTTATCCCCAAAAAGCCAGCCACCGCCATGAATCCATATTAAAACTTTATCTGACGACCCTTCGTAAAAATCAATTTTTTGCTTTTCATGGTTTCCATATGAAATTTCACTTGGATTTAAGTTCTCTTCTGAGAATGCCATAAAAGGCATTAGTAGTAACAGGGTTAAAAGATTTTTCATTACATTTTAAAAATTAATACTATGTTGTAGTTGCAGCCTTTGCTTCTATCTTGTTGATCATGATGTAGTAAAGTGGTGTCGTCATTAGGAAATAAACTAATACCTGAGCGCCAATCACTTCAAAAAGAGTAAAGTAGGTAATTCCTGCCAGAAAGAGAATGAATAATTCTAGGTAACTCTTAAGATGGCCTTCTTTAAGGGCGGCCTTGATAATTAAATAATTAACGGGAAGATATAGAAGTACTGCTGTTATCGCGCCAGGACTAAAATCATTAAAATAAAAACTAAAGAAAACATGAAAAAAAGCATTCACAACCTGTGTGGTCATTAAAAAGAATAAAACTATGTGTGCACTACCCCTATTATTTTTAACTAAATGTATAAAAATAAATAGTAATAGTTGCGAGATAAGAATGATGAGAACTGCTTCTGTTGGAATTGCATTATTATCAGAGAAGTAGCTTAATCGCCACTCTCTAAAATTAAAAATTATATGCTCCTCAAAATGATGAAGTGCATATATTAATGGGCCAAGGATGATTAGGTTTTTAAATTCTTTCATTGTATTTTCTTTATGCT
>Ga0075447_10001231_pt1 | contig 12219 bp, 8 predicted proteins | sample CoawatmetaG10DNA_FD_72352 | JGI IMG/M metagenome (GOLD analysis project Ga0075447, IMG submission 72352) | Marine microbial communities from the West Antarctic Peninsula - Coastal water metaG104-DNA | ecosystem: Environmental > Aquatic > Marine > Coastal | place: Atlantic Ocean: West Antarctic...
AAAATGAGCGAAAGCCTTATTCGACTCAGCCATTTTATGTACATCTTCTCTTTTTTTAACTGCTGATCCTTTTTTTTCATACGCATCATACAGTTCGTTAAAAATTTTATCAGACATATGCTTGTCTTTTCTTTTTCTTGAAGCGTCAACTAACCATCTAATAGCAAGCGCTTGGGCTCTATTAGATTTCACCTCGACAGGTACTTGATATGTTGCCCCACCAACTCTACGTGATCTAACTTCTACAGAAGGTTTGATATTATTTATTGCTTCATTAAAAACATTTATTGGTTCTTCTTTTGTTTTTGATTTAATTTTTTCAATTGCGTCATATACAATTTTTGCAGCCACACCTCTTTTGCCATCATACATAATATTATTAATCAACTTTGGAATAACTACGGAGTTAAATTTAGGATCTGGAACAACATTTTTTTTAGGCTGTGTTTTTTTTCTAGACATAATTATTTACCTTTTTTGGTTCCATATAATGATCTACGTTTTTTTCTATTGGCAACAGCTTGTGTATCTAAATTTCCTCTAAGTATGTGATAACGAACGCCTGGCAAATCTTTTACACGGCCTCCTCTAATTAAAACTACTGAGTGTTCTTGAAGATTATGGCCCTCACCACCAATATATGCAGTGACTTCAAAACCGTTAGAAAGTCTCACTCTGGCGACTTTTCTTAGTGCTGAGTTCGGTTTTTTAGGAGTTGTAGTATAAACTTTAAGACAGACACCTCTTTTTAAGGGTTGTTTTTGTAGTGCAGGAACTTTGTTCCTTGCAACTGGTCTAGTTCTTTTCTTTCTTATCAACTGATTAATAGTTGGCATAAATATAAATTTAATTAATTAATTAATTTTTGAATGAAAATAACTGACAGGTTATTTTGTGGCAGCGTTTAGTTCCATAAGTAGGTACTACATTCCAACCAAAAACATCGTCAAAATACTGTTTAATTTCACTTTGTCAAACTAATATTGCAATTTAAAAGTTTTTTTTTACTGGTTTGCTTGATTTTCAGGTGCTTCAATAGGTTCAGTTTTATCTTTTTCAGATAAAAATTTGTTGTCATCATCAATAGCTTTTTTGTTCCAGTTATTTTTAATATGACCAGTTCCAGCTGGAACTAATCTTCCAACAATTACGTTTTCTTTTAAACCATTTAGTGGATCAACCTTGCCTTTAATAGCAGCATCCGTAAGCACTCTTGTTGTTTCTTGAAATGAAGCAGCCGATATAAATGATTCTGTTTGAAGTGATGCTTTTGTAATTCCCATTAAAACTCTTTCTCCAGAAGCAGGATTTTTTCCATCTGCTACAAGCTCTTCATTTGTTGTATCAAATTTAATTCTATCGATCATTTCACCTGGTAAATAAGACGAATCACCAGAAACTTTAACCTCAATTTTTTTAAGCATTTGTCTTAAAATTGTTTCTATGTGTTTGTCATTAATAATTACACCTTGTAATCTATAAACTTCTTGCACTTGATTTACAAAATATTCTGTTAAATCCTTTATACCTAAAATTCTTAGAATATCGTGTGGCAAAGGTTGACCATCTAACAAGTATTCACCTTTTTTAATTTTTTCACCTTGGTTGAAGTTAATATGTTTTCCTTTTGGAATTAAGTAATTCGAAGCTTCAGCTCCATCTTCTGGAACAATTGAAATTTTTTGTTTTCCTCTAACTTCTTTTCCAAAAACAACTTGCCCATCATTCTCAGCAATGATCGCACTGTCTTTAGCTTTTCTTGCTTCAAATAGCTCTGCCACTCTAGGTAGTCCTCCAGTAATATCTTTTGTTTTAGTAGTTTCCTTTGGAAGACGAGCAATTATATCACCAGCAAATATTTTTTGGCCATCTTTAATTGATAAGATTGAATCTGGTACTAAATAATATCTAGCTTCATTATCATCAGCTTTTTTAATAACATTTCCTTTATCATCTCTTAAGGTAATTCTTGGTTTTAAATCAGTATTTTTGGATTGAGCTCTCCAATTAATTACAGATTTAGAAGAAATTCCAGTTGCATCATCTGTAGTTTCTTGAATTGAAATTCCATCAATCAGATCAACATAGCCCGCTATACCACTTTTTTCAGCAATAACTGGAGTCGTGTAAGGATCCCATTCGCAAATTTTTTCATTAGCTTTGACTTTATCACCATTCTGGAAGAATAATTTAGAACCATAGGCTACCTTGTATACAGCAACTTGAACACCATTATTATCTTCAATTGATAGTTGGGTGTTTCTTCCCATAACAATTAGATTTTTCTTAGAATCTTCTAACAAATTAGTGTTAATAATTTTCAAAGTACCTGCAGATTTTGTAACAATTTCAGACTCTTGTTTAACAGATGCTGTTCCACCAACGTGGAAAGTTCTCATAGTTAATTGCGTACCTGGCTCTCCAATTGATTGAGCTGAAATCATACCTATTGCTTCACCAACATGAACCATTTTTCCTCTAGATAGATCTCTTCCATAACAAGTAGCACAAACACCTTTTTTAGAACTACAAGTCATAACTGAATAAGCTTTAATGAATTTAACACCTGCTGCATCAATTTTATCACAACCTGATTCGTCAATCATAGTTTCTTTTTTAATAACTACTTCACCAGTAATAGGATTTTTTACATCAAAAGCTGTAACTCTACCAAGCGCTCTTTCTGACAAACTAACAACAACGTTTCCACCTTCTAAAATTTCACCTAATTCAATAAAACCTGGGTTATCACATTTAATTTTTGAAATTGTTAAATCTTGAGCAACATCACAAAGTCTTCTAGTTAAATATCCAGAACTTGCAGTTTTCAAGGCAGTATCAGCTAAGCCTTTTCTGGCACCGTGAGTTGAGTTAAAATATTCTAATGCAGTAAGACCTTCTTTAAAATTTGAAATAATCGGTGTTTCAATAATTTCACCTGATGGTTTAGCAATTAAACCTCTCATACCTGCTAATTGTTTCATTTGTGCAGCTGAACCTCTGGCACCACTATCAGCCATCATAAATACAGAGTTAATTTTCATTCCATCTGGAGTGCTTTCAGTCGCAGAAATACCTCTCATCATTTCACCAGCTACTTTATCGGTACATTTGGACCAAGCATCAACTACTTTGTTGTATTTCTCACCTCTAGTAATTAAACCTTCTGAATATTGATTTTCATAGTCTGCAATAAGTTTTTTAGTATCATCAATCAATTGACCTTTGTTTGCAGGAATAACTAAATCATCTTTACCAAAAGAAATACCAGCTTTAAATGCATGTTTAAATCCTAAATCTTTTAAATGATCACAAAATATAACTGTAGTTTTTTGACCACAAAATCTAAATACACTGTCAATGATTTCAGATACTGTTTTTTTAGGTAGCAATCTATCAATCATAGAGAAGGTAATATTTTTATTTTTAGGCAATAAGTTTGCTAATAAAAATCTTCCAGCAGTTGTTGTGTATTTTTCAATTTTTTTATTACCTTTCTCATCCAGTGTTTCAAATCTTGAAACAATAGTAGAGTGAACTTTTATCTGATCCGTTGATAAAGCATGTTCAATTTCATCATTATTTATAAAATAACCATCAGGTTTTTCTGTTTGAAAAGGTGCTTGTGATAAATAATATAGACCTAAGATCATATCCTGACTAGGAACAATAATAGGCTTTCCATTTGATGGACTTAAAATATTATTTGTAGATAGCATTAAAATTCGAGCTTCTAATTGAGCTTCTAAACTTAATGGAACGTGTACAGCCATTTGATCACCATCAAAGTCAGCATTAAAGGCTGCACAACATAATGGGTGTAATTCAATTGCATCACCTTCAATTAATTTTGGTTCAAAAGCTTGAACCCCAAGTCTATGAAGCGTTGGTGCTCGGTTTAATAAAACTGGGTGTTCTCTTACAATAAGTTCTAATGCATCCCAAACAGCATTAGTTTCTTTTTCTACTAATTTTTTTGCTTGTTTAATAGTAGAGGCTAATCCTAATTTATTTAATCTAGCATACAAGAATGGTTTGAATAATTCTAAAGCCATCTTCTTAGGTAAACCACACTGATGAAGTTTAAGGTCTGGCCCTACAACAATTACAGATCTTCCTGAATAATCCACCCTTTTTCCTAGTAAGTTTTGTCTAAATCTACCTTGTTTACCCTTAAGCATCTCAGCTAAAGATTTAAGTGGACGTTTACCAGTTCCAGTAATCACTCTACCTCTACGACCATTATCAAATAAAGCATCAACAGACTCTTGAAGCATACGTTTTTCGTTTCTCACAATTATATGCGGAGCTTTAAGATCCATTAATCTTTTTAGTCTATTGTTTCTATTAATTACTCTTCTATAAAGGTCGTTAAGGTCTGAAGTAGCAAATCTTCCTCCATCTAAAGGGACAAGTGGTCTTAATTCAGGCGGAATAACTGGAATAACCGTAAGAATCATCCACTCAGGCTTTTGATTGGTATCAATAAAAGATTCAATTAATTTTAATCTTTTTATTGCTCTTTCTTCATTAACTGTTGATTTTGTCTCTTTTATAAAGGCAATTAGAGTTTTTCTTTCTAATTCTAGATCTAAATTTTTTAGCATTTCCAAAACTGCTTCAGCACCTATCCCAGCAGTAAAAGATTCTTCACCAAATTCATCTTGGAATCTTGATAGCTCGTCTTCGTTTAAAAGTTGATTTTTTTGTAAGCCAGTTAGACCTGGTTCTATGATAATAAAGTTCTCAAAATACAAAACTCTTTCTATATCTTTTAATTTCATATCAACAGCCAAAGCTATTCTACTTGGTAATGATTTTAGAAACCAAATGTGAGCAACGGGCGTTGCAAGATTAATATGACCCATTCTTTCTCTTCTTACATTCGATTTTGTTACTTCAACACCACATTTTTCACAAATAATCCCTCTAAACTTCATACGTTTGTACTTACCACACAAACATTCATAATCTTTTATCGGTCCAAAAATTCTAGCACAGAACAAACCATCTTTTTCAGGTCTAAAAGTTCTATAGTTAATTGTTTCAGGTTTTTTTATTTCACCATAAGTCCAAGATTTAATTTTTTCAGGGCTAGCTAAAGTAATTTTAATGCTACTAAAATTTTGAGCCTCTGAAATTTCAGAATTTTTAAATAAGTTTGTAAGTTCATTTTTCATTTTAATTTAACTCTATGTTTAGTGCTAATGATTTAATTTCTTTGACTAAAACGTTGAACGATTCTGGTATTCCAGATTCAAAATTCTCTTCACCTTTAACAATTGTTTCGTAAACTTTAACTCTACCAGCTACGTCATCAGATTTTACAGTTAATATTTCTTGTAAAGTATATGAGGCACCATATGCCTCAAGTGCCCAAACTTCCATTTCACCAAATCTTTGTCCACCTAATTGGGCTTTTCCACCCAAAGGCTGTTGAGTTACTAGACTATAAGGTCCGGTAGATCTTGCATGAATTTTATCTTCAACCAAGTGATGCAATTTAAGCATATAGATAATTCCAACTGTTACAGGTCTATCAAACATTTCACCTGTTCTTCCATCCCATAAATTGGTTTGTCCAGACGTTGGTAATTTAGCTAACTCAAGCATTTCAGAAACATCTTTTTCTTTAGCACCATCAAATACTGGAGTTGATATAGCAATACCATTTTGTAAATTTTCACATAAATCTGCAAATTCAGTCTTGTTTAATTTGTCAATACCATCATCAAAAACTTCTTTTCCATAAACAGAAGTTAAAAAAGATGAAATTTTTTCAGTTTTTTCTAATTTTTTATTATTTTCGTTCACTAATCTCTTAACTTCTTCACCAAATTCTTTACAGGCCCAACCAAGGTGTGTTTCTAAAATTTGCCCAACATTCATACGACTTGGAACACCTAACGGATTTAATACGATATCAACTGCTCTTCCATCTTCTCTATAAGGCATATCTTCGACAGGTACAATTTTACTCACTACACCTTTGTTACCATGCCTTCCTGACATCTTATCACCTGGTCTTAATCTTCTTTTAATCGCAACAAAAACTTTTACCATTTTCATAACACTTGGCAATAAATCATCACCACTTCTAATTTTTAAAACCTTATCTTCAAATCTTTCCTGAATACCTTGTTTTGCTTGATTATATTGATCTTTTAATTGGGCGATACTTGCTTCATCATTAACATTACCTACCGTTATTTTGAATACATCATTAATGTGAATTTTATTTATTGTTTCCAAGTCAAGTTTAGTTCCAATTTCTAAATCTTTAATTTTTTTAGTTAAAGAAGCTCCAGACAAAATTTGATTAGCTCTTTGCTTTATGCTTCTTTCTAAAATTTCTTCTTCAACTATCTTGTCTTGTTGAACAGTTTCAATTTCTGCCCTTTCTATAGTGATAGATCTTTCATCTTTTTCTATACCATGTCTGTTAAATACTCTGACATCAACAATCGTACCACTGCTTCCTCTAGACATTTTTAATGATGTGTCTGTAACATCAATTGCTTTTTCACCAAAAATTGATCTTAGTAATTTTTCTTCAGGTCCAGATGCTGAATCTCCTTTTGGCGTAACCTTTCCAACAAGGATATCACCAGCTTTGACTTCAGCACCAATGTAAACAATTCCAGACTCATCAAGGTTTGTTAATGCTTCTTCGTTTACGTTTGGAATATCTCTAGTGATTTCTTCTTCACCTAACTTTGTATCTCTCGCCATAACTTCATATTCAACAATATGAACTGAAGTAAACACGTCGTCAGTAACACATCTTTCTGAAATTAAAATAGAGTCTTCAAAATTGTAACCTTGCCAAGGCATAAATGCTACAGTCACATTTTTTCCAAGTGCTAACTCACCTAGTTTAGTAGATGGTCCATCAGCAATAATATCTCCTGATTTAACTTTATCACCCACTCTAACTAAAGGTTTTTGGTTAATACATGTATTTTGATTCGATCTTTTAAATTTTTGTAAGTTATAGATATCAACACCTGATTTTGTAAAGTCTGTTTCTTCAGTTGCTTTAATAACAATTCTTTTACCATCAATTTTGTCAACTGTACCATCACGATTAGCAACAATAGTAACGCCAGAATCGAGAGCAACATCACTTTCAATACCAGTTCCAACTAATGGAGATTCAGGCTTCAACAAAGGCACAGCCTGTCTCATCATGTTTGACCCCATCAGGGCTCTATTTGCATCATCATTCTCTAAAAAAGGAATTAAGGAAGCAGCAACAGAAACTAACTGTTTTGGTGAGACATCAATGTAATCAATTTTCTCAGGTTTTGATAAAACAAAGTTTAAGTTTTCTCTGCAAGGAACAAGTTCTTCTAAAATTTTTCCATTTTTATCTAGTTTGGCGTTAGCTTGTGCGATTGTGTATTTTGTTTCTTCCATCGCTGATAGATATTCAACTTTATCTTTAACTACACCATCCTGTACTTTTTTATATGGACTTTCAATAAAACCGTATTTATTAATTTTAGCATAAGTAGATAAACTATTAATCAAACCAATGTTTGGTCCTTCGGGTGTTTCTATTGGACAAATTCTTCCATAATGAGTTGGGTGAACATCACGAACGTCAAATCCAGCTCTTTCTCTAGTTAATCCACCGGGTCCTAATGCAGAAACTCTTCTTTTGTGAGTTATCTCAGATAAAGGATTTGTTTGATCCATGAACTGTGAAAGTTGTGAGCTAACAAAAAAATCTTTTAAAGAAACTGTTAACGGCTTTGCATTAATTAAGTCTTGTGGCATTGCGGATTCTATATCTAAAGTTGTCATTTTTTCCTTGATAGCTCTTTCCATTCTATAAACACCAACACGAGCTTGGTTTTCTACAAGCTCACCAACAGATCTAACACGTCTATTGCCTAAGTGATCAATGTCATCAACCTCATCTTTTCCGTCTCTTAAGTCTAACATTTTATGAACAATAGCAATAATATCATCATTTCTTAAAATTGTAATCTTGTCTGAACATTCTAAATTTAGTCTAGAATTCATTTTAACTCTACCTACGTCAGAAAGGTCATATCTATCAGAACTAAAAAATAAGTTATTAAAAATCTTAGTAGCTATTTCTACGGTAGGAGGTTCACCTGGTCTTAACATCTTGTAAATCTCAGTTATAGCATCTTCTTGACTATCATTTTTATCATTTAAGATTGTGGAAAGTAAATATGAGCCTTTATTAACGGAGTTAGTAACAGAAATTTGTAAAAGATTAATATTGGCTCCTAATATTTGTTGAATTATACTATCGTTTAGTTCTGTTCCTATCTTAAAAGTACCTTCTTCTTCATCATCACTAACTTTAATATCTTTATGTAAAAATTTTCCATATAAAGATTCTTTAGTTACAAGAATATCTTTTAATCCATCATCAGATAATTTTTTTGCATTTAAGAAGTTTATCTTATCACCAAGTTTAATAATAACTTCACCTGTATTTGCATCAATAACTTCCTCAGAAAAATTTTTAGCCTTATAATTTTCTGGATTAAATTTAGTTTTCCATTTCTCAGTCTTTGAATCAAAAGAATATTTTTCACTTGAATAAAACTCATCAGCAATATTTTCTTTAGAAAAACCAATTGCTAATAATAGAGTTGAAACCAAAATTTTTTTCTTTCTATCAATCTTAAAATATAAAAAATCTTTTACATCATATTCTAAATCTAACCATGATCCTCGGTTTGGGATAACTCTACAATTAAAAAGAAGTTTACCACTAGCATGAGATTTTCCCTTATCATGATCAAAAAAAACACCGGGACTTCTGTGCATCTGATTAACTACAACACGTTGAACGCCATTAGTAATAAAGGTTCCACTATTAGTCATCATTGGAACTTCCCCCATATAAACTTCTTGTTCTTTGGCTGAAAGAATATCTTTAGTATTATTTTCTGTATCAACATCATAAACAACTAATCTTAAAATGCACTTAAGAGCAGATGTAAATGACAGACCTCTAGTAATGCACTCTTCGGTATCAAATTTAGGCTTTTCGAGACGATAAGAAACATATTCTAATGTAGCTTTATCGTTAAGATCTTCGATTGGAAAAATACTTTTAAAAACTCTATCAAAACCTTTTGATAAATCACCAGCTTCAGGATCGAAATCAGTTAATTGTTTATAAGAATTTTTTTGAACTTCAATCAAGTTAGGAATGGATAAAGTTTCAGCCAATTTACCAAAACTTTTTCTAACGTTTTTCTTTTGAGTAAAAGATAATTGCATTTATAAATAGTTACTGATTAAATAATCAATCAGTAATTAAGTTCTTTCTAATTAATTTATTTAAGTTCTACTTTAGCGCCTGCTGCTTCTAATTTTGCTTTCAATTCTTCGGCATCTTTTTTGTTAACACCAGATTTTACTTCTTTAGGTGCACCCTCAACTAGATCTTTTGCTTCTTTAAGACCCAAAGATGTTGCTGCTCTAACTTCTTTAATAACATTAATTTTTTTCTCACCTGCAGAAATTAACATAACTGTAAAATCATCTTTTGCTTCTTCAGCTGCTCCACTTGCTGCTGCTGGTGCTGCTGCAGCCATTGCTGTAACGCCCCATTTTTCTTCAAGTTGTTTTGAAAGTTCGGCTGCTTCTACAACAGTTAAACTTGATAAGTCTTCAATAATTTTATTTAGATCAGGCATATTTTTTTTACTCTTTAGGTTGTTTTTTTAAGAATTTTCTGGGCTCAAACTACTCATTTTTTCAGAACGTGCAAGTAAAATACTTACAAATTTTGACGCTGGTGCTGCTAGGATTCCAACAATATTTGCTCTTGCTTCATCTAGGGTTGGTAAATTAGCAACATTTTGGACTCCAGCTTGATCCAGGATATCGCTACCCATAATTCCACCTAAAAGCTTTAAGTTTTCATTGGTTTTTGCAAATTTTGATAAGATTCTTGCCGACATTATTACATCATTTGAGAATGCGACAGCTGTAGCTCCTGTAAATAGGTTGGATAAATTTTTACACTTGGTTTTTTCAATCGCAAGTTTAGTGATTCTATTTTTAGTAATTTGAAATTTAATTCCATGTTCTCTCATTTGAGATCTTAACTCATCAAGTTGATTCATGTTAAGGCCTTGATAATGAGTTACTAATACAGCCTCATTATTTTGAAACTCAGATTCCATTTTTGTAATATAATCTTTTTTTTGCTCTCGTGTCATCATAACTATATAACTTTTTCTAATTTAACTTTATAGGACACACCCATACTAGATGTAACAAAAGTATTTTTTATTAAATCACCTTTTAAAGTAAGGTTGCTTTTTTCTTTTTCTAAAGTATCTAATATCGCGTAATAATTCTTTAATAACTGATCATCATGAAAAGATTTTTTTCCAATGCTAACACCAATGTTTCCATCTTTGTCATTTCTAATTGTAGCTTGACCAGACTTTGCATCAGTTACAGCTTGTTTTACATCATCAGAAACTGATCCAAGTTTGGGATTTGGCATTAAGCCTTTTGGTCCTAAAACTTTTCCAAGTTTTGAAAGTTTAACCATCATTCCTGGAGTACAAATTAATTTTTCAAAATTTAATTCACCAGCTTTAATCTTATCAATAAATTCATCACTCCCAACTATATCTGCACCAGCATCTTTAGCTTCTTGCGCTTTAGCATCTTCACAAACAACAGCTACTTTAACTTTTTTCCCAGTTCCACCTGGTAAGTTAACTACAGTTCTAATGTTGACTTCACCTTTTTTTTGCTTGTTATTAACCCGGAAAGACAAATCAATTGATTCATCAAATTTTGTAGTGCAGTTTTTTTTAACATCCACTAATAATTTTTCTATTAACTCGGAAGTTAAATCTTTTGTTTTTTCTGGTAATTTTTTAAATCTTTTTGATGTCATTAGTCTTTAACCTCTATACCCATTGATCTTGCTGATCCTGCAATAATTTTCACAGCTTGTTCTAGACTATGTGCATTAAGATCTTTCATTTTTTGTGTTGCAATTTCTTCAGCCTGTTTTTTTGTAATTGATCCAGCTATACTTCTTCCAGGTTCCTTTGATCCACCTTTTAATTTAGCAGCCTCTTTAATAAAATGTGATGCTGGCGGTGATTTAATTTCAAAATCAAATTTTTTATCTTTATAAACTGTAATAATAACTGGTATTGGTTTTCCAGCAAATGCTTTAGTTTTATCGTTAAAAGCCTTACAAAATTCCATTATGTTTATTCCACGTTGACCTAATGCAGGACCAACTGGTGGAGCAGGATTGGCTTGACCACCCATAATTTGTAGTTTTATGTATCCACTGATTTCTTTTGCCATTAACTAACTTTCTCTACTTGGTTATATTCTAAATCTACAGGTGTTGGTCGACCAAATATAGAAACTGAAACTTTAAGTCTAGATTTCTCTTCATCTATATCTTCAACCATACCACTGAATGATGCAAAAGGCCCATCGATAACCTGAACTTTTTCACCAATGGTGTATTCTATACCAGATTTTGGCTGAGCTGCACCATCTTTTATTTGACCAAGGATTTGATCTACTTCCTTATCTGAGATTGGCGCAGGAATTCCATTTGACCCTAGAAAGCCACTAACTCTTTTTAGATTTTTAATCATATGGTATATATTATTATCCATTTCACTTTTAATTAAAACATAACCAGGAAAATATTTTTTTTTTCTCTGAATTCTCTTTCCTCTTTTAACTTCTGTTACGTCGTGAGTTGGTACAATAATTTCATCAATTTTATCAGAAATTTTTGCCTTTTCAGCTTCTTCCTTAATTAATCCAGCAACCTTATTCTCAAAGTTTGAGTGAGACTGAACAATATACCAATGTTTCATTAAATACTTACCTTTAGTAAAGCTTCCAAGAAAAATTTAAGAACTTGATCAAGAAGTAAAAAGAATAATGACATGATTACAGCCATAGCGAATACCATTAATGCACCTTGCATTGTCTCTTTTCCGGTTGGCCAAGAGACCTTGAAGGCTTCTTGTTTAACTTCTTGAATAAATTTTATTGGATTTTTCATAATTTATTTAAATAGCGTTTTGGCAGGAGTGGAGGGACTCGAACCCTCAACCTCCGGTTTTGGAGACCGGCACTCTACCAATTGAGCTACACTCCTATAGAGTTTACTCTATAATTTTAGTTACTACTCCAGCTCCAACTGTTCTACCACCTTCACGA
>Ga0075447_10001232_pt1 | contig 12215 bp, 10 predicted proteins | sample CoawatmetaG10DNA_FD_72352 | JGI IMG/M metagenome (GOLD analysis project Ga0075447, IMG submission 72352) | Marine microbial communities from the West Antarctic Peninsula - Coastal water metaG104-DNA | ecosystem: Environmental > Aquatic > Marine > Coastal | place: Atlantic Ocean: West Antarctic...
TGCATTAAGTGATATCCCAACGGATGTTTTAGCTCAAGTTTTATTAAACCATGTAGTAAGTGGAAATGCGGTTTCATCTTCTTTAACAACTGGATATGAAGTTAACTCTTTATCTACAGCAACTCCTAATGGAAATAGTATGAGTCTATACATCAATATTACTAATGGTGTAGTTATTAATGGAATATCTACTGTAACTACTGCTGATGTATCTGTCGATAATGGAACGATACATGCGGTAGACGCTGTTATTGGTTTACCAACAGTAGTTACGTTTGCTGTAGCAGATCCTAATTTTTCAATTTTAAAAACTGCCCTTACTAGAAGAGATTTAACTTTTGATTTTGTAGGAACGCTTTCAACTGCAAACGGAACAGCACCTGCTCCATTTACTGTATTTGCCCCAACAAATGACGCTTTTGTAGATTTGTTATCAGAACTAAACGTAACTTCTTTGGATGATATCGATGAACCTACCCTAAAAGGAACATTAGAAATGCATGCCGTTGCCGGTGCAAATGTTTTAGCTGCTGGCTTAAGTGATGGAATGACTATTGGAACATTAGGCGGTAATATTACTGCAAACATTACAGGTGGTGCAACATTAACCGATGCAAAAAATAGAGTAAGCAATATTATTGCTACAGATGTGCAAGCAAGCAATGGTGTAATACACGCAATAAGCAAAGTGCTTTTAAAACAAGACTAATACAATCATCAAAAGCGTTTTCAAAAATAATTTGAAAGCGCTTTTAAATTTACATTCCTTTTTTATTAAATTTATTTTTATCCTCCTTTTGAGCCAATTCACCTTCTAAATAATATTCCCACTTTCCAACTCTTTTTCCATCTATATAAATACCAGTTTCCTTTAAGTTTCCGTTCAATTCAAAATATTTAGCAAGACCGTTTGGCTTCCCTTTTTTATAGGTAACTTCCTCAATTAAAATTCCTTTACTAGAATATTTACTTGAAATACCGTCTAACAAACCGTTTTTAAATAAAGATTTCTCAGTTATTTTACCATTCGAATAAAACACAAACTGTTCTCCATGTCGCAATCCCTTTTTGTAGTTTTCCTGAGACATTACGACGCCATTTCTATAAAAGTATTTCCAAAGCCCAACCCTTTTTCTTTCATTTAAAACTCCCTCAGTTTTTAGATTACCGTTTAATCTATAAAACTGTACAAATAAGGAATCTGAATTTTCATAAAAAGTTTTTATAAGAATCGGTTTTCTAGATGTAGTTTTGTCATAAAATTTAAAAACTCCTAATTCCTTTCCATCTTTAAATTGACCGGTATATCGAATTCTTTTATTGGGATGATACTTTTTCCAGATTCCAGTTCGCTTATTACTGCTATCAAATAGATTGATTTTCTGAGCATTACAATCTTTACTTATAAAATAAAAAGTAAAAAAAGTAAATATGTAAAAAAGTCTTTTCATTTCTAACATTTTTAAAACAAATATACATTAATAGTGCTAAATGTATTATTCTACTCAACACCAGACAACCCTAAATCCTATTAAATTAAAGAAAAAAAAACAACTAAGAAAAACATACAAAAGATATTAATAAGTGTCTTTTAATACTTATTTTTGTGGATAACAACTCAACTAAAAATGAACTTAACAAAACTAAATGCAATCTCTCCTATTGATGGACGATACAGAGGAAAGATTGAAAAACTAGCAAACTATTTTTCTGAAGAAGCTTTAATTAATTATAGAGTTAAAGTAGAAATTGAGTATTTTATTGCTTTATGCAAAATACCTTTGCCACAATTAATAAGTTTTGACAATAGTTTATTTGATAAGCTACGACAAATTTATATAGATTTTACAGCAGAAGATGCTCAAAAAATAAAAGATATAGAAAGTATTACAAATCATGATGTAAAAGCTGTTGAGTATTTTATAAAAGAAAAATTTGATGCTTTAGGTTTGGAAGAGTACAAAGAGTTTATCCATTTTGGTTTGACTTCTCAAGACATTAATAACACTGCAATTCCGCTATCTATAAAAGAAGCTATGAATGATGTGTATGTGCCTCAATATTTAGAACTTTTAAAAAGATTACAAGAACTTGTTATTGAATGGAAAGATATCTCTATGCTAGCTAGAACTCATGGGCAACCTGCCTCTCCTACTCGTTTAGGTAAAGAGATTGATGTTTTTGTAGTGCGTTTAAAAGCACAATTTAATTTATTAAACGAAGTACCTAACGCTGCGAAGTTTGGAGGTGCTACAGGTAACTTTAATGCACACAAAGTTGCATATCCATTAATAGACTGGAAAGCTTTTGGTAGTAATTTTGTACAAGAACAGTTAGGTTTACATCATTCTTTTCCAACAACACAAATAGAGCATTATGATCATATGGCAGCTATGTTTGATACCTTAAAACGGATTAATAATATTGTTATCGATTTAAATAGAGATTTCTGGACCTATGTTTCTATGGAGTATTTTAAACAAAAAATTAAGGCAGGTGAAGTTGGGTCTTCTGCAATGCCGCATAAAGTAAACCCTATTGATTTTGAAAATTCTGAAGGAAATTTAGGACTTGCAAATGCTATTTTCGAACATCTTTCTGCTAAATTACCAATATCTAGATTGCAAAGAGATTTAACGGATAGTACTGTTTTACGAAACGTTGGTGTGCCATTTGGACATACAATAATTGCGTTTACATCCACTTTAAAAGGATTGAATAAATTATTGTTAAACAAAGTAAAGTTTGAACAAGACTTAGAAAATAATTGGGCAGTTGTTGCAGAAGCAATACAAACAATTTTAAGAAGAGAAGCATATCCTAATCCTTATGAAGCTTTAAAAGGATTAACCAGAACTAACGAAAAAATAAACCAAATATCTATTGCTAACTTTATTGATACATTAGAAGTTTCATCAGCAATTAAACAAGAATTAAAGGCGATTACACCTTCAAATTATACAGGAATTTAAAATGAGAAAAAGAAAAGAGAATAAAAGGGTTTTTGCAAATTTTTCAGATAGAAGAAACACAATTTTATTAGTACTTTTTACTAGTTTATTTCTTTTAATATTCCAATCTTGTTCCACTGAAAAGGGAGATCCGAATAGATTCCGAAAAGGAGTATTTGAGGTTCCTGCAGGAAAAGGATATAGCAAAACAATTATCACTAGAATAGACAGTATACAAATTGAAGAATACGATAAAATTATAAGTATTTCTAACGACAGTATGTCTGGAGAAAAGAGAATAAAACATATTGATACCTTATATATCAAATGGAAAAATAATTTCTTTTACTCTCTAAAAATGAAATCACCTAAAAAACAATTGGATAAAGACGCTATTTATGTTCAAATAACTAAAATTACGGATGATTCTTATGATTTTTCAGCAAAAATAGGATTTAATAAGTTTCTTACTGATGGAACTGTTTATAAAGTAAAGTAATTTTAACGGTATTGTTGCAGTTATATATTTCAATAATTTGTAAGTTTATTTCAAAAAATAAAGAATATTAAACATTTTAAAAGACATATCAGCACACTTTTCTTATTTGCATTAATGATTCCCGCATCAATGCAGATGCTGCATGCATTAGAAAATCATGATCATGTTATATGCACCTCTTTAAGTGAACAACATTTGCATCAAGAAAATGCAGATTGTGATGATTTACATAAGCAATTAACTGTATTTTCTGTTAAAATCACATCCCATTTAGATGTAATTCCTTCACATTTCTACAGTACTACTTTTATCAATAAAGCTCAGAGACCTGAAAAAGTTTATTACTCTAAAAAAACATCTAGAGGCCCACCTATTTTTATTATTTAAAACCTTTACATCATTATAGAAAGTAGTAGTGCTTTCAAAATCTAAGCAAACTTTGCTACAGAAAAAATGCAACTTATTTAGATTAATAATGAATTCTAGTTTATTCATAATAAAAACATTACAATGAAAATATATATAAATTTGCTATTTTTAATAGCTACTATGACTGTATTTACACAAAACAGCATATCAGGACGAATTACAGACACAAAAAATAATACATTAATTGGTGTAGAAGTTTATGCACAAGAACTGCACAAGGGAACAGTTACCAATAAAGAAGGTTTATATGAATTAAAAAATATTCCTAAGGGAAAAATAAAAATAATTTTTAGCTATTTAGGGTATAAAACAGTCTCTAAAACTTTAATAATATCTTCAGAAAAAAAAGTTCTAAATATTAATCTTAAGGAAACTTTTTTTGAAATAGATGAAATTATTGTTTCTACACCTTTTAACAAATTACAATCAGAAAATGTAATGAAAGTAGAAAGGCTTTCTACTAAATCTATAAGAAAATTAGGAGCAACAACGCTATCTGAAGGAATTGTAAATATTCCAGGCGTTTCACAAATTTCTACAGGGACCTCTATAGGAAAACCAGTAATTAGAGGTTTAAGTGGTAATCGTATTTTAGTGTATACACAAGGAATTCGTTTAGAAAATCAACAATTTGGTGGCGAGCACGGATTAGGAATTAACAATGCAGGTATTAGTTCTGTAGAGGTAATAAAAGGTCCTGCCTCTCTGCTTTATGGTTCGGATGCTTTGGGTGGTGTATTATATTTAAATCCAGAAAAATTCACTTCAAACAACAATACAGAGATAATTTTTAATCAACAATTTTTCACTAACACTATGGGGACAAATACTTCAATGGGAATGAAAACTTCGTTAGACAATTGGAAATTTTTAGCAAGAGGAACCTATTCTAATCATACCGATTATCAGACTCCTGAAAACAATATCGTTACCAATACCCGTTTTAATGAAAAAGATTTTAAAACAGGAATTGCATATTCTAAAAATAAATTTACTTCTGAAATCCGCTATAATTATAATAACTCTAACTTAGGTTTAACAGAAGGAATTACAGAGCAATCTAACAGCAGAAACCTTATAGAACCTTATCAAAAAATAAACAATCATATCTTAAGTTCTCATAATCACTTCTTTTTTGGTGATTCTAAATTAGATATAGATTTAGGATACACTTTTAATGATAGACAAGAGTTTGAAGAGCATGAAGAAGAAGAAGAAGAAGAAGAAGAAGATCATGAGGAGCACGAAGAAGCCGCTTTAAGAATGCAATTAAAAACGTTTTCTTACAATCTTAAATACCACTTTCCAAATATTGGAGATATAGAAATTTTGTCTGCTATTCAAGGTTTATATCAAACAAATAGAAATTTTGGAGAAGAAGTATTAATTCCCGATGCCATAATAAACGATTTGGGAATTTTTACAGCTGCCAATTATACTTGGAATAAAAACACATTACAAGTAGGTGTTCGTTTTGATAACAGACGAATTACAACAGAAAAAATGGAGATTGCACATGAAGACGAAATTCACGTTTTTGATGCTATAAATAATTCTTATAATAGCTTTACCACCTCTTTAGGTTTTAAAACATCTCTATTAGAAAAGATTACTGCAAGAGTAAATCTTGCTTCTGGTTTTAGAGCGCCAAATTTAGCAGAATTAAGTTCTAACGGAGTACATCACGGAACCAACAGATTTGAAAAAGGAAATAGCCGAATAAAAAATGAGAAGAATATTCAAATTGATATTTCTCTAGAGTATAAAACAGAACATTTTGAATTATTTACAAACGGATTTTACAATCATATAAACGATTATATTTTTATTGCACCTACTGATGCGATTGAAGATGGCGAACAAGTTTTCTCTTACGTTCAGGAAAACGCAAAATTATATGGTGGTGAATTTGGATTTCATTTACACCCACACCCTCAAGACTGGCTGCATTTAGAAAGTATTTTTGAAACTGTTATTGGTAAGCAAGAAAACGGAAACTACTTACCTTTAATTCCTGCTAATACATGGAGGAATACTTTTAGAACTGAGTTTAATTATAAAGATTGGCTAAAACAGGCTTACTCTTCTTTAACTTTAGAGAGCACATTTTCTCAAAATAATGTAGATGCTTTTGAAACTACTTCAGCAAATTACAATTTACTAAACTTTGCTCTTGGCGGTGATTTTTATATGAAAAACATAAAATTCTCTACATCGCTATCTATTAATAATTTACTAAATAAAACATACATCAATCATTTGTCTAGATTAAAAAATGATGGTATTTTTAATCAAGGTAGAAACATTGTTTTAGGAGTTAATTTCACTATTTAAACAGTAGTATTTAAAATTGTAAAAAAGCATTCCTTTATTGTAATGCTTTTTTTACTTTTGTAATTCATTAAGTTGTGCTATTTTATATCTTGTTATAAGTCATAAAATGACCATTATTAAAAGCATTTTATGTCTAAATTACCAAAAGAACATCAATTTACAGACTTATCAGATTACGGTAGACCAATTGCAAGAGTTATTGCAAATTCACTAAAATCGACAAAATTTACACCCATAGACGTAACTATAGCTTTTGTTATTTCAGGTTTAATAGGTGTCTATTGCATTATTCTGGGATATTATTGGACTGCAGCTTTTTTCTTAATTTTAAAGTCCATTTTAGATGCTGCAGACGGCGAATTGGCAAGAGTAAAAGAAACACCTTCTTATACAGGTAGATTCTTAGATTCTGTTTCAGATATTATTTTAAACTTTATTATTTTAGCTACTATTGGATACTTAACAAATACCCATTTTGGCTTTATATTTCTTGCCTTTTTCGGAATTCAATTGCAAGGAACTTTATACAATTACTATTATGTAATTCTTAGAAATCGTTTTGCTGGCGATACAACAAGTAGGGTTTTTGAAGATGAAACACCAATTGCATTGCCCGGAGAAAAACAAAAAAATGTTACTTTTCTCTTTTCTTTATACAAGGCATTGTATGGGGTTTTTGATGAAATAATTTATGCTTTAGATAAGAAAGCACCAGAAGGAAAACCCTTTCCTAACTGGTTAATGACATTAATTTCTACTTTTGGATTAGGTTTTCAACTACTAATTATAAGCGTGCTACTAGTATTAAATTTAAAAGAATTTATCATTCCATTTTTTATTGGTAACTCTATATTCGTTTTTATCTTTATAGGTATTCGAAAAATATTTTATTAATGTACATGTTCTGTACTTTTTAACCTACTTAAGACAACTAACGAGGCAATAAAGAAGAGTCCCAAAGAAAGTACACTCCACTGCATAGAACCAGTTAAATAAATTAAAAATCCAAATACAAAGGTTCCTAATACAATAGCAATTTTTTCTGTAACATCATAAAAACTAAAATATGTTGCATTTTCTTGTGTTTTTGGTAATAATTTAGAATAAGTAGAACGTGTTAAAGATTGTATTGCCCCAAGAACTAGGCCTAATAAACCACCTAAAGCATAAAAGTAGTATTCAACATTTGGTAATTCTTTTTCTAGCATAAAAGCTGCTAAACATACTAAAATCCATATCACAAGCGTTATTTTTAGAGCCTTGAAATTTCCATACTTTTTAGATACTTTAGAAAAAACAGATGCTCCTAAAATAGCTACAAACTGAATTAATAAAACAGTAACTATTAAATTAGTAGTACCCAGACCAAGTTCAATAGAACCAAAAATAGTTGCTAATAAAATAATGGTTTGAACGCCAACACTTAATAAGAAAAAAGCAATTAAAAAATGCTTTAATGTTGGATACTCCTTTAACTCCATCCATACTTTTTTTAACTCCTTAAAACCCTTCCAAATAAAATCTTTTTCAGGCTTTCTATTAAAACTATTATTGGGTAATTTTTTAAAAGTGATTTGTGCAAAACCTATCCACCAAAAGCCAACCATTACAAAAGAAATTCTCATGGCTTTAAGAGATGCCGCATTTTTAGCGTTCTCCAATGCATTATTAATTTCTGCTTCACTCCCATTAGCTAAAACTGTATCTGAAATACTTAAGTCGAAACCAAATGTATCTGGTGCTAAAATCATCGCTAAACAAAATATTAATAAAATAATAGAACCTATATAACCATAGATAAAACCTTTTGCACTTATAGCATCTTGCTGCTCTGGATGCGCAACTTCTGGTAGATAAGAATTATAAAAAACAATGCTAGACCAAAAACCAATACTTGCTAAAATTGTACAAACAATACCTATCCAAGCAGTATTTAAATCTTCGAAAAAATACATAGACATTACTGATAGTGCTCCTAACCAGCAAAAAAATTTCATAAATTTTAATTTATTTCCGGTATAATCTGCAATTGCAGATAGAACCGGAGACATAAAAGCCACAACTAAAAAAGAAAAAGAAAGTGCATAACTATACAAAGTATCTGCGTGATCCCATTTCATACCTAAAAAAACAACCGTCTTACCTTCTGTTATTGCACTATAAAATAATGGAAAAACAGCGGTACTAATTACTAGGGAATATACCGAATTTGCCCAATCATAAAATGCCCAAGCTCCTATTAATTTTTTATCTCCAATTTTTAGCATAAAATTATTTTAAATAAAATATTGTTCATTTATTCTAGAACGGCACACAATATAGTAAAAGTTTTTACAAATTTTTACTATATTGTCTTTGGTTCATTATTTGTGAATTTTAAAACCAATAAACTAGCTGTATTTAGCTTTATTAAAACCTAGAAGAAACGTACACTTTTCTATATTATGAACAAGTATTGGCATAAATGGAAAGTTTTCTTTTATATAAATGCTTAAAAATTATTAAGTTTTCTTTATGATGAATGATCCTTATCTTTGTAACTATTATAGTTTTCTAATTTAAAATAATGCACCTCCAAGGCCACAAAAAATATACGAATGAATAAAATACTTTCTCTTTTAATGATTGTTCTTTTTTTAAGTTGCTCTAGTAGGGCTCAAGACGCCGCTAAAGAAAATAAAAAATACAAAATAGTTAAAACTAATGCTCAATGGAAAAAAGAATTGACAAGCGAACAATATTATGTACTGCGCAAAGCAGGTACAGAAAGAGCTTTTACAAGTCCTATAAATAAGAATTATAAGGATGGTTTATTTGTCTGTGCGGCCTGTAAAACGCCTTTATACGAATCTCAGTTTAAATTTGATTCTGGCACTGGTTGGCCTTCTTTTGATAGAGCAATCGATAATAATGTAGAATTAGATGTAGATCATAAGATTGGTTACGCAAGAACCGAATTAAAATGCAACACCTGTGGCGGTCATCTGGGACATTCTTTTAATGATGGACCTAAAAAAACTACAGGAAAGCGACATTGTATAAATGGTGTTGCTTTAATGTTTATTCCTAACAATAAAATAGACTAGATATTTAAATAATTTGTAACTTCCTTTTGAATTTTAATCTTTAGAGATAAAAATAAATATTTAGACATGAAACTTGGTGCTTCGTATAAGTTTTTATAATTGTCTATTAGATGTATATTCCTCCTTCTTTATTAATTTTAATATCGCTAACTATTCTGATAAAACTAGGTGCACAAAGTTTAAATATTAAGCGGTATTGAAAATATCATCAATTTTATTATTAAAAAATAAACATTATTACAGCTTTGTTAGTTTACAAACTCTAAGAAGATAAACATACTTAAAGCTCATTTTTTCTTTAGTATATTTATTTTAAATATTTTACAAACTTCTTTACTCCATTATTCTTGCAGAAAAAGTAATCTAAAAAAGCCTAAAATAACTATCTAAAAATACTTGTTAATTTATTATATTTGTCTATCCAAAAAAGATACAAATTATGTTTAATAATTTAAGCGATAAATTAGATAAAGCCTTACATACCTTAAAAGGACACGGTAAAATTACAGAAGTTAATGTTGCAGAAACTTTGAAAGAAGTTAGAAGAGCATTACTTGACGCCGATGTAAATTTTAAAATTGCCAAAGATTTTACCAAAAAAGTACAAACACAAGCACTAGGGCAGGATGTATTGACAACATTAAATCCAGGACAGTTAATGGTAAAACTGGTAAAGGATCAACTAACGCTATTAATGGGTGGCGAAACTGTTGGCGTTAATTTAGGTGGTTCTCCAACCATTATTTTAATGTCTGGTTTACAAGGTTCTGGTAAAACTACTTTTTCTGGAAAATTAGCAAACTTCTTGAAAACTAAAAAATCTAAAGAAGTACTTTTAGTTGGTTGTGATGTATACAGACCCGCAGCAATAAATCAATTACAAGTTGTAGGAGAGCAAATTGGTGTAGAAGTTTATGCGGAAGTTGAGAACAAAAACCCTGTAGAAATTTCTAAAAATGCTGTAAAGTATGCCAAAGCAAATGGTAAAAATGTAGTTATCATAGATACTGCTGGTCGTTTAGCTGTAGATGAAGAAATGATGAAAGAAATTTCTGAAATTCACAAAACCATACAACCTCAAGAAACTTTATTTGTAGTAGATGCTATGACAGGGCAAGATGCTGTAAATACGGCAAAAGCTTTTAATGATATTTTAAATTTTGACGGTGTTGTACTTACAAAATTAGACGGTGATACTCGTGGTGGTGCTGCTTTATCTATAAAATCTATAGTTAATAAACCTATTAAATTTATTGGTACGGGGGAAAAAATGGATGCGATTGATATTTTTCATCCAGATAGAATGGCAGACAGAATTCTAGGAATGGGGGATGTTATTTCTCTTGTTGAAAGAGCACAAGATCAATATGACGAAGAAGAGGCTAGAAAATTACAGAAAAAAATTGCTAAGAATCAGTTCGGATTTGATGATTTTTTGACGCAAATACAGCAAATTAAGAAAATGGGAAGCATGAAAGACCTTATGGGTATGATTCCTGGAGCTGGCAAAGCTATGAAAGATGTAGATATTGATGATGACGCTTTTAAAGGTATTGAAGCAATAATACATTCTATGACACCAGTAGAAAGAAGCACACCAACAAGCATAGATGCTAGCAGGAAAAAGAGAATTGCCAAAGGTTCTGGAACTTCAGTTAATGCCGTAAACCAACTAATGAAGCAATTTAATCAGATGAGTAAAATGATGAAGATGATGCAAGGTGGCGGTGGCAAAAAAATGATGCAAATGATGCAAGGAATGAAGTAGGAATTTTACTTTAAAAAATATAATTTAAAGACATAAGTAATAAATCTCAAATAAAAACTAGTTTAATGATTTTACTAAACGGAAAAAAAACGGCTGCTGACATCAAAGAAGAAATTACGTTAGAAGTAAGAGAGCTAAAAGATAACGGTCATAAAACACCGCATTTAGCCGCAATTATTGTTGGTAATAATGGAGCAAGTATTACATATGTAAATGCAAAAGTAAAAGCTTGTGAACGTGTTGGTTTTGAATCTACTTTAATAAGATTAACTGAAAAAGTTACAGAAGATGATTTACTAAATGAAATTGCTATTCTAAATATTGATAATGATATTGATGGTTTTATAGTGCAACTGCCGCTACCAAAACATATAGACGAGCAAAAAGTATTAATGGCTGTAAACCCAGACAAAGATGTAGATGGATTTCACCCTACAAATGTTGGGAAAATGGCACTAAACTTACCTACATTTATTTCTGCTACTCCATTTGGTATTTTAGAGTTACTAGATAGATATAACGTAGAAACTTCTGGAAAACACGTGGTAGTTTTAGGAAGAAGTCATATTGTTGGTAGCCCAATAAGCATCTTACTTTCACAGAAAAGAAAAGTTGGTAACGCTACAGTAACCATGTGCCATAGTCGAACTAAAAATTTAAAAGAACTTACATTGCAAGCAGATATTATTATTGCTGCTATAGGAATTCCTGAATTTCTAAAAGCAGATATGGTGAAAAAAAATGTAACTGTTATAGATGTTGGTATCACACGTTTAGCAGATTCTTCTAAAAAAAGCGGATTTAGATTGGTAGGAGATGTTGCCTTTGAGGAAGTGTCTAAAAAAGCTGAATTTATTACACCAGTTCCTGGCGGTGTTGGACCAATGACCATTGCAATGTTATTAAAAAATACATTATTAGCTTGCAAAAGGAATTCTTAAATATTGGGATTAGAAAAATATTCAACCTTATAACTTTTATTTTAAACACTTAATATTGTGTTAGTAACAAGTATTATGTTTAGATTTACTAGATGGATTTTTTTTTAAAAGAGAACAATAACTTTATACCTTTTTCTCTGCAACACGCGTGTTGCAGAGAAAAAGGTATAAAGTTATTGTTCTCTTTTAAAAAAAAATCCATCTAGT
>Ga0075447_10001240_pt1 | contig 12187 bp, 10 predicted proteins | sample CoawatmetaG10DNA_FD_72352 | JGI IMG/M metagenome (GOLD analysis project Ga0075447, IMG submission 72352) | Marine microbial communities from the West Antarctic Peninsula - Coastal water metaG104-DNA | ecosystem: Environmental > Aquatic > Marine > Coastal | place: Atlantic Ocean: West Antarctic...
CAAATATATAGTTTTTGCATATTCAAACCTCATGACCAAAAGAATTAATATGTATGACGAAATCGAAATAATTTGTGACAATTGACTATTATTGAAAAAAAGATAGATACAAAATAATAATAATAATAGTGAATATTTTAGTAATTCCTTATTAATTTTAGATGTTAAAAAAACTTCTAATCCTTTGAGTAAGACAAGCAGTAGCAAGAATACTTGATACAATGGAGGAAATTTGAGCGCTATTCCAGGAATAAACATCATTGGAAAGGCCAGCAAAAGTAAGCTAATTAGTAGAATTTTTGATGCCACTCAATACTCCTAAATATAGATATCTAATTACTCTAATTTTTTTTTCTTTAACCGCTATTTTTAAACAAGATAAAAACAAACGAAATTGGTAGTAAATCAAATCAAATAAGTTGAAATAACTGTATTTCTTGAATAAAGTAAAAGCGTTCTTTGATGAAAAATAAATTGCATTTGCTGTCCTAATTGGATCATTTTCAGATCTATATATTGATGTTTCAGTAGTTGATACAATTTTATAACCATTGCCTTTAATTCTAAATGATAACTCAACATCCTCCCAATACATGAAAAAACTTTCATCAAATAATCCAATCTCGTCTATTAGAATTCTTTTAAGAAGCATACAAGATCCAGCGAGGTAGTCAGTTTGACAAATTTTATCATTAGAAGTTTCGTACTTTTGCATAAAACCTTTCAGTTTTATATAATCATACAAAATTTTAGCATTATCAATGGATTTTGTTCTAGCCATAACTCCTCCAATATCATCTTGAAGAGAATTAAGCATTATTTGAAATGTATTCTTACTAATTTGCATATCAGCATTTAATATTACTAAATCTCCATCAAGATTATTTAAAACTAAATACTCATATCCTTCGTTATTACCTTTTGCATATCCATAATTTTCCTTATTTAAAATTAAGTGAATATCAAAAATACTCCTATAGTCTTCATAAATTTCAATAATCTTACTTCTATCAGATATTTCAGAATTATTATCAATTAAGATAATCCTAAACAATTTATACGTTGAGTTGCTAATACTTTTAATTAGCTCTAATACACTTTCACTACTATTCCAATTTAAAATAAATATATTAATCATATGATGATGATTCTAACAAATATAAAAATCATACAATTTTTTTTTATAGATATCATTCAAGGAAATTGATTAAAAATTTCTCGTAATTTCAACAATTTTTTCACAAGCAGTGCCATCACCAAATGGGCTCTGAGTTATTGACATTTTTGCATATTGGTCACGATCATTAAGCAGAATTTCTGATTCCTTTGTGATTCGCTCATAATCAGAACCTACAAGTTTAACAGTTCCTGAATCAATAGCCTCAGGTCGCTCTGAAGTTTCTCTCATTAAAAGAACAGGCTTACCAAGGCTGGGTGCTTCTTCTTGAATCCCCCCACTATCAGTCAATATAAAATATGACTGACTCATTAAGTACGCAAAAGTTTCATATGAAACTGGCTCAATCAAATATACATTAGAAAGATCTCTTAGACCTTTAATAACAGGTTCTCGAATATTTGGATTTAAGTGGACTGGATAAACTATGTCAACATCAGGATTCTTCTTAGCAATAGCCCTAAGAGCTTTAGATATACTTATAATTCCTTTGCCAAAATTCTCTCTTCTATGGCCAGTAACCAAAATTAGTTTTCTTAAATGATTCACTTTATATTGATTATCTAATTCTAATTGAATCTTACTTTTGAAATTTTTATTTGACTCTATTTTTTTTAATGTAAATAAGAGTGCGTCAATTACTGTATTGCCAGTTACAAAAATATTATCTTTACTGACATTTTCATTAAGTAGATTCTCTTTGCTTTTTTGAGTAGGGGCAAAATGATAATTAGCCAAAACCCCAGTAATCCTCCTATTGCCTTCTTCAGGCCATGGACTATAATTATTGTAAGTACGCAGACCCGCTTCAATATGAGCTACATATATTTTTTCATAGAATGCAGCTAATGAGGTGACCATTGATGTTGTGGTATCGCCATGAACAAAAACAATGTCTGGTTTATAAATACCAAATACCTCTTTCATGCCTATAAGGACTCTTGAAGTTAAGTCACTTAAAGTTTGATTATTTTTCATTAAATTTAAATCAAAATCAGGCTTAATATCGAAAATATTTAGAACTTGATCAAGCATATGTCTATGTTGGGCAGTAACACAAACTTTTGTAATAAAACCATTGTCTTTTTTAAATTTTTTTACAAGAGGAGCCATTTTAATAGCCTCAGGCCTTGTTCCAAAAACTAATAAAATTTTTTTCTTCATAATTTATTGAAATCTTAAATAATATCTATTTGCTATCTATGAAAAAGCAAAAAAGACAAGGTTAATTTGCAAATAATACTTCTAAAAACTCATAACTATTTTTTTTTATCAATTTTATGGTCGACTAAAATATATTTCTCTAAATCTTTCATTAAATAATATTCTGTTGATGTCGTTGAAAATATTTTTTTTATCAAGTTAGTTACTCGAAGAAAAGTCAAATTGAGTTTAAAGTTATTTTGATTTTCAAAAAACTCTCTTAACTTACTTTTCTTAGGCTTATTGAAAAGACTTACCCCATGATATAAGAACCAAGTTATAAAGGAATCAAAAATTTTATCTTTTTCACTTTCTAAAAAATTTTCACTAATATAATCAATAGAGTCTTTAACTTCAGAAAAAATATTATTTTTTAAAAATCGTGAAAAAACATTACCAATTTTATTTGCATCTCTGCTGGCAGTTGATGTTCCTTCTTGCCTTATATAGTAAGGATAATCTAATTGAACTGATTTACCAGAAGTAGTAAAGGCCATTTGTAAGTATATTTCATATGACACAACATCTTTAAAATTATATTTAGATAAATAATTAATAGCATTTTTTACAGATTCAGTATTATGAACAAAATACCAGTTGAGCCAAAGATAATTTATGTCGGCTCGTTTGAAGAAATCACAAACCCTATCAGCTGAGTCTTCTTTTATAATCGATTTATCATCTATTATGGGTTTTGACAAAATATAGTTATCCCCAGTTGTAGCATTCACTAATTTATTTTTAGAATACAAAGAAAGGCTAGCTAAATGACCTCCACAAGAAACTGTGTCTTTATTTTTATCCAAATAATCAATAAAAATAGGGATATTTTCAAGGATAAAAAAATCATCATTATCCATAAATAAAATATATGGAGTTTCTACGCGATTTACTACATCAACTAATTTACTATAATAAAGTTTTAAATTGGCATCATAGGGGTAACGAATATATTCATAATTAATGTTAGGGTATAAGTTCTTTCCAACAAGAATCTTTTTAATTGAATCATCACGTCCACCATCAGCAATCAATATTTTATAATTACAGTTTTGATTATTCATATAGTTGAGCCAACGATATGTAAACTCTACGTTATCTTTTAGAGTAAGTATTAAAGTGATTTTATCGTTATGCATTGCTCAACTAATTTCTAATTACTGTAATTGACTTCATTTTTCGACACCATATTTCAAGAACCAAAGCTTTAAAAGAAATTGGCGAAACAGTCAGAAGCCTCTTAATAAAATTGCCATTTGGGAAGCCCCCCTTAGCAAGAAATATACCAGCACTATTAGTTAGAATATTAGATTCAACCAAGTAACCTTGATCAAGATAATCTCCATACTTTTCAAACACCGCATTATGCCATTCCATAAGTGGAGGAGCAAAGCCTTTCTTAGGCCTCTCTAAAACCTCCGCTGGCAAAATATCCTTCATTGCTTCTCGTAACCAAGGCTTAGGAAAGTTCTTGTAGTCAGGATTTTCTAAAGAGTTTTTGCGTAAACCAATAATAAGCTCAATAAGCTTATAATCAACAAAAGGGAGGCGTAATTCAATAGAATTAGCCATAGATAGTCTTTCGCCCTGAGCAATACCATTTTGAAGAAGATAGTTATCACACATTAGTCGAGTAATTAAGATATCTGATCGATCCCAAGGAGCATCAAAAGTTGTTATGTCATAAACAGAAGTGCCTTTAAGCTTCTGAAGAAAAGAATCTGTACAGTATTTTTTAAAGCTTGCTTCAGCCACTTTAAAATCATCGCTTAAATGTTGAAAAATTGGTCGATAACCTTTTTTAACCTTCAAAGTACTGGGAAATCCATTAATAAATCCTTTTGAACGCTCTTTTAGACTTACTTTTTTTCGCCTTGCCTCAGTTAACTCCACAGCTTGAACACTATCAGAGTAGCCCCAAAATAATTCGTCACCACCCTGTCCTTGAAGAAGTACTGGAACTCCATCATTGGATGCAGCAGATGAAAGTGAATAGTATCCAAATGCAGAAATATCTGCAATTGGATCATCCATATCAAAAATCAAATTTTCAAATGATTCTTTAAAATCAGCAGTACTTAATTCGATTTCATTCAAAGGCATTTCTAATTTATTTGCTAATTTTTTAGCATGATTTCTCTCATCATTTTCTGGCCTACCTGGATAGCCGATACTATATGCTTTCATTGAGCCAGAGTATTTTTTAGATGCAACTGCAGCAATTGCACTAGAATCTATTCCTCCACTTAATGCAACGCCTACTGGCACATCAGAACGGATAACCAAATCACAGACCTTGCTAAACTCATCAAGTATCAATTCTCCTGGAGATCCCTCAACTGGATCAGAATTTTCCATATCCCAATACTTTTTTTCTTCAATACTAAAAGTATCGAGAGATATTTTCATATAATGTGCTTTAGGGAGTTTTCTCACTGACTTGATCATAGTTCTTGGCTCAGGAACATATTGATAATGAAAATATTCATTAACTGCAATAGGGTCTAATTCAAACTCAACCTTACCAGAAGTCAATATTGATTTCATTTCAGAGGAAAAATATATTGAGCTTGGAGTTTCAAAAAGATACAATGGCTTTTCACCCATCCTATCTCGAGCTATTAATACAGTATTATTTTTTTTATCGAAAAGCATAAAGGAAAACATTCCACGTAAATACTCAAGACAATGTTCTTCATATTCCTCATAAAGGTGAAGAATAACTTCACCATCTGCATCTGTAGAGAATGTATGACCAGACTTTTTTAAATTTTCTCTAAGCTCAATGTAATTATATATTTCTCCATTAATTACAAGCACTAGAGACTTATCTTCATTATAAAGTGGCTGCCAACCTCCCTCTAAATCTATAATACTGAGGCGACGCATACCCATAGCGACAGATTGATCTTGAAACAAACCAACACCATCTGGCCCCCTATGTTTTAGAGCATCTAGCATTGTTTGAACTATGTCAATCTGAACATTCTCAATATTTTTAGAGATTATTCCAGCAATGCCACACACAACTAAAAACTCCAGTAATTAATTAAAATCATTTCTCATTTTTACAGTTTTGGCCGGCACACCAGCAATAATTGAAAATTCTGGAAAACTTTTTGTAACAATAGAACCAGCAGCAACAGTACACCCTCTTCCTAATATTACACCTGGCAAAACTATTACGTTGTATCCTAGCCAAACATCATTTTTTAAGACAATAGGCTCTAAAATGTAATCCTCAACTTCTTGATCATTAAGAGGTTTAGAGTAAGAATGGTTGCCTGAAATTAATTTGCAGCCCGCTGCAATTGCACAACCATCACCAATAGTAATATGATCATACGCCGCAAGAATGGCATTTCTACCAATAAAAACTTTAGAGCCTATCTTAATATTTTCTGGATAATGGGCAATAACATTGAAGTCAACTAATGAGTCAACGCCAATTTCATAAAATTGCTTAACTAGACTCCTAGTATAAATATCATGATAAAACCTATAAATCTTATGAATGGCCCTATAAAAAAAACCCTCAATCCAATTAATCTTCGTTTTATTTGCACTAAACATCAATCAGAACTCTTCATTAAAATAAAATTATCAAATAGTGTCTTTAACTTCACAACCTCACTCAAATAATCTGCGTAGTTCAAATTATTTATCTGATACTTTGCATAAAGCAAGTAATTCAAATCAATATCTTCTCCCAGTAAATTCATAGTCTGAATATATTGTAAAATATTATTTGATCTTGGTTTATATTCATAGTTATAAAATTGAGTTTCAAACTTATTATATTTTTCAACAAAACTCAAAGCCGAGTACTCAGCATTCCCAATTAATATTGCTCTTTTATTAGCTATACTAGCTTCAATAAGATTGGTTCCACACATACTTATTACCCCAAGAGACTCTTTGATTAGCATCATAGAATTGTATTCAGGATTAATGAGTAACACATTATGAATCTTAGATAGCTGATAATAGTAATCTGGCGATCTTAAGCCTAACATTTGAATATTTTCCTTAACCACAAGAAAAGTATCTATTGGGAGTTTAGAAGAAATTTCTTCAATAATACTCATCTCATTTAAATCATCAGTAGAAAGTGTGAGTATCGTCGATTCAGGAATTACATGAAGTGTGAGATAGTAGTATTTAAGATTTTCTGGGATGTCCCTTACAAAAATATTTCTATTTGCTATCCAGCCTCTTCTAAACAAATTTCTAAACTCAACCCAAATGCTCCTTGAAACTACTGAACTCATATAGTTAGGTTTAAAAAAACCTCGATAATGCTTTTGTGTATATATGCCCAGAGTTAAACTTTTAGCGGTTTCCTTAAAAGCCTTAAGGAAATCTAAAAATAAATTACGATTATTAATCGAACTTAAAATCTTTTCATGAGATGAGTAGGAGGGTTTATTTGTAAGCATTACTTCATCAATTAATTGTTTTGATTCATCAATATAAAAATCACCAATCGTCCTCATTTTTTTCTTATAAATATCAGTTGTTTTAAGGCCAAAAGTGTCTGAAATAATCCATTTTGATTGGAGGCGCGAAGAAGCAACATTCAAAACAGGTATTTTCTTAGCAAGTGACAAATGGAATATCAAATTTTTAACAAAATAATTATTATTGGATGTTAATATATATTCAGGCTTAAAATCATCTAATAAATTTATAACTTTTCTTACTATTAATTCTATCCACTTAAATTTTATCGAAATATGTGGATTATTATAATAGTCTCTTTCATGCGAAAAAATATATAGAATTGGATCAGTTCTAATAATTTTATTGAGACAAATCGAGTATTCCTCCTCAACCTGATATAAGTAGTTGTAATCTACATCAGTCTCAGGACCTAAAGAATTTAAAGTCTTATATTCTTTCTCGAGATTACTATAATCATGACAAAAATTATTATAGTCTTTGTACCAATTTTGATTGTGTTCAAAAGTCCATGTATCACAGTTCATTAAATGTGTTTCATGGCCCTCCTTCTTATATAGTTTTGAGAGTTCAAGTAATAAGTTAGATTCAACTTCGTATGCTAAGAATAATATTTTCAAGATTTAGCTTTCCTAAAATTAAAAAAAAATTTAACTATAAAATTAATGCACCAATTAAACACTAATTTCCTTGTAATCTTTTATATTAATACCGGTTCCATCTAATTCAATAATTTGTGAACAGTTTTTAAGGGTTGAGATACGATGAGCGATTATAAGAATTGTTAAATTATCACTAGACTCTTCTATTGCCTTCATTACTGCCACTTCTGTTTTAGCATCTAAAGCACTTGTTGCTTCATCAAGAATAATAACATCTGCCTGCTTATATAATGCACGTGCAATTCCAATACGCTGACGTTGACCACCAGAAAGCCTAACTCCTTGCTCTCCAACTATTGTTTGGTATTTTTGAGGCAATGCATCAATCACATCAACTAACTGAGCTTGTTTTACAACCCCTCTAATTCTCTCATGATCTATATCATTTTTTTTAACACCAAAAGCAATATTCTCTTCAATAGAGCAATCTGAAAGAAATATAAATTGAGGGACATGGGCAATGTGCCCCTGCCATGCTCGATAATTTTCTTTACCAATTTCAATGTCATCAACCATTAAACAGCCTTTTGTAGGGACTAGAAGTCCCATTAAAATATCTAACAAGGTGCTTTTGCCAGCTCCTGTAGAGCCTAAAAAACCAACTTGACTTCCTTTTTTAATCAACAAATTAATATTATTTAGAACTATTGGCATTTTAGGGTCGTAACTGAAAGCAACATTTTCAAACTTAATATCATTATTAAATGGCAATAATTCACTCTGCGAATGATGAGCATAATCTGGAAGTGGCTGATCAAGGAGCTCTAAGGCATCTCTTAAAGAGGCCTCACCACTCTTAATAGCTGTCCAGCCAGCATACTCTTGATGCAGCACTGGTAATAAACGTTGTGCTCCTAATGCAAGAGCTCCTAAAATTGGAATTGCAGTTGATAAGCCATTTTCTTGAAGAGTCAAACTATATGCTATCCCAGCAATGAGAATCACGCCCAAAACCTCAATTGCAAAACGCGGACTCTCGCCGATAAACTGATTATTTCCCATAGCGCGACGAAGTTTAATATCAGAAGCTTGGTAATTTTTAGAATACGTCTCTTGAGCGCCATCTATAAGAATATCTCGAATTCCACCAAGCCCCTCTTGCAAGGACTTGATAAGCTCAGTTGATCCTGAGGCTATATACTCACTATTATTTGACACCATATTACGAGTAGTTTTTATAACAATAAGGTATAAAAAACCAAACCCAGCTATTGCAATAAGTGTCATTTTAATATTAATAAATAACAATATTGATAGAATAGCAGTCATTAAAAAGAGACCGTTAATCATCAAGACAGATGGAATTATTATATTAAATATTACAGTATTAGTTTTATTTGTAATTCCATTAATAACCTCACTACTGTTTCGAGCAACATGGACCTTATAGGGCTGATAAAGTGTTCGACGAAAAATATTAATACTAAAATCAGCGCCAGTAGCAAAAGATAGGCGCATAGTTACCCAAAGCAATAGCATTCGGAGTAAGCCTGCTAAAAAAATCGCTAAAGCAAATACTATTGTAATTGGGAGCAACAACTGGTCGGCAGAAGTTGCGCCTATTATTTGCACAAATGGTTGGGCCATATTATGATCAAAAATAAGATCTGGTGAAGTTAGAACCCCTAAGAAAGGGATCACTGCACCAATACTTAATACCTCAAAAAAAGAGGTGGAAATCATTAACAATAAAAGAGCCAGAAACTGCTTTCTTCTTTTCAAACTGATATGTAGCCATAGATTTTTAATTAAAATTATCATAGTTATAATTATTTAAGTATATTTTTTATCAGTTTTTTTACACCACTCGGAACTTTATATTTTATACGCTGAACCAAACCGCCTGAGATCTTCCTAAAATATTTTTCATAGATTTTTCTTGCGTTAACTGACTCAACGATGTTTTTATTCTTTATGTCGATGAAGCCCTCATAAACATCATCATATACATTATTGTCTACGCAATGAACTCCAGAGCCATCATTTCCTATATTATTTATAAGTGAATAACTCGGATACAAAGTTAGCTTATTATGAAGGAATACTGATGCACTCCATCTTATTGCCCAAGAGTCATTATTACCTCGTACTTGATCAAGAAGCATCCCTGAAAACAAACCATTAGTTTTATAATTAAATTTTTCAAGAAGATTCGCTTGAAGTAACTCTTTGTAAAGCTTTTTTCCATCAGTTTCAAACATTGACCAACTATCTTCCCATGTTGCCCATCCCCAACAATCTGCGCCTCTTAAAAAAAAAGTATTTGTCTCATATTTACCTGGAATAGAATAACCATGAATACTCGCAACTAAATCCTCATTTTTATAAAAATCTAGACTATCATTCATAAATTTTAAAAAAAATTTACCTGAGATCATATCATCTTCAAGAACAATAATTTTCTTATGTTTCTTCAATACTTCAGTAACTCCAGTAATAATAGATTTTGATAATCCAAAATTCATTTTTCTTTCTTTAATAGTCACTGATTTAAATCCAGATATGGTTTTAATATATGCTCTAACATCATCTGAAGCAATAGTTGATGAATTTTTTTTTGGAGCATCAGAATAAATATATAAATCACTATCTGGTGCTAAGATATTTTCTTTAAGCGCATCAACAGTTTTTTGCGTATGTGCAAGTCGATTGAATACAAACAAACATACCGGGGCATAAGTTATTCTAGATTTAATCATTATAATATTTTAGAATAATTCTATATTTAATAAACTGATAAATAGTATGAAGTCGAAGTAGTTTTAAAATAGAAATCACTATTAATCTAAAACTAGTAAGTAGAAAACGAAATCGAGCAATAATCCTAATAAAGAAATTAAAGTGGTTATCAGCAATTTTTACTCGCTCCCAATGCCCTTGAATAGAGTTATTAAAGCCAAAACCATCAGTTAGGAATTTAGAGATAACGCTGTCAATATATACTTTTTTAACAGCCCTATCTTTGAAAATTTTAATGACTAAATCATAATCTGCAGTCACTTTATAATTAAGATCATACCTTCCAAAAAAATTAAAAATTTCTTTGTTGAAAAACATTGATTGATGACAAATTGGAAAGCTAGTTTGAAAATCTCTTACACTTACTTTTTTACCAAGGGTTTGATTTGAGCCATTTTCAATAGAATAATAATCTACTTTTCCATATATAAATGAACAATCAGTCCGTTTTTTTTCAAAGACTTTAGTTAAAACATCATTTCCAAAAAAAAGATCACCGGCATTAAGAAAGCTTAACCACTCACCATTTGCTAAACCAATACCTTTATTCATAGCGTCATAAATTCCTTTATCTTTCTCAGATACAAATATATCTATTTTGTCTTGATATTTATTAATAATATCTAAGGTTAAATCATTGCTTCCACCATCAATAATTATGTATTCAATATTTTGATAGTTTTGATTCAAGACACTCAGAATTGTCTCTTCAAGAAATTCCTCAGCATTGTAAACTACTGTAATGATAGAAATTAAGGGGTGCCTGGAATTATTTTTTTGCATTTTTCTATTATATTGAATATTTTCATATCAAAGCATAGTCAGTTCTTGAATTAGAATAAGACAAAATGAAGTGGTAAAAAATTAATTCTTTAAAAGCGAAATTGAATCTTTAATGCCTTCCTTGAGATTACCAGAAAATACAAATCCTTTCGCCTTAAATTTATCGCATAAAACCTCATAAGACAATTGATTCATAATTTTATTATCAACAAACTCAACCTTCAAACTAGGCTCAAACTCTTTAATTGTCTCTACGACTTCACGAACTGTTGAATTAAGTGTTAGTACATTATAGATTTCACCATCAAAAATATCATTTTGAATGATAAACGTCATAGCTCGTGAGGCATCTTTCAAATCAAGATATGGTCGTTTTTGATCATATGCTGTTTTCCACACTGTAATTGGAATACCCATTGAGGCCTGCCAACAAAATTTATTAACTGCAGTATGAAAACGCATTCCTTGTGAAGTTCCAAAAATAGTACCAAATCTACATAAAATAGCTTTTAATCCTTTTTTAGCTACAAGATCAATGATATAGTTTTCCTCTTTAAGTTTAGTTCTTGCATATGGACTTTGCGGCTGAAGCTCCTCTTCGGAACAATTTTCATCCACAACATCATTTTGAGTTCCGTAGACACTTGTAGAAGATGGTGAAATTAATCTTGATCCTGAGTGTATACACGCTTCAGCAACCTTTAAGGTTGACTGAAAATTGTTAGCCTCAACTTCTTTTGAGCGCTCAAAACTTCCTGCAGCATCAGTAATAGCGGCTAAATGAATAACAACATTTGCATTTTTAAATAAACTCTTTAAATCTAGTTTTGTTATATCTCCCTCAATAAATTTGTAATTACCATTGCTTGGAAGATTAAAAAGTGAAGAATATCTTTGGGTTATGAGATTATCAATCATAACAATTTCTGAGTCAGGAAATTGTCTTGCTAAATCTCTAATTACATGTGAACCGATGTGTCCAAGTGCTCCTGTTACAACTATTTTCATCATTTAACCGCCTGCAAATAGCCGCCAGGATGACAAGTTATTAATAATTTTTTTTCTAAATCTTCATCTACCTGAAAACAATCATTTTCAGTTAAAAATTCTCTAACAGCAGTTCCTGGATTATTTCCAGGACCCCAAGGTCTAGGCCTATGAG
>Ga0075447_10001243_pt1 | contig 12162 bp, 9 predicted proteins | sample CoawatmetaG10DNA_FD_72352 | JGI IMG/M metagenome (GOLD analysis project Ga0075447, IMG submission 72352) | Marine microbial communities from the West Antarctic Peninsula - Coastal water metaG104-DNA | ecosystem: Environmental > Aquatic > Marine > Coastal | place: Atlantic Ocean: West Antarctic...
ATTGAGCTTTGGTCAGTGATTCTGGGTGCGCTTATTGGTATAAGTTTGGGCTTGCTTTATGGATGGCTTTCAATCGATCGAAAAGACTGGGTAGCTGGATTACCTAGCAAAAAGATCAGCTTTGCCTTGCTTCGCTATGGCATCCATTTTTACCTAGGTGGAGTCTTAGGGCAACTTCAAAAAACAGGAACTAATCTTCTTGCAGTAGCCTTTCTGCTTCCAGCACAATTGGCATTTCTCTCTCAGGCGCAGGGGGTTGGAAGGTTGCTGGATAACATGGTTAATCCTATAAATACCCTTTTATTCCCCCGTATAAGTAATTCGGAACAGGATGCAGCAATTGAAGTTTCATGCACTGCCTTTCGGATCTCCAGTATATTGATGGTTTTCGGTGGTTTGGCTCTGGCTATAATTGCTGAGCTACTTATTGTGCTGCTATATGGCCCAGCCTTTCAACCTTCGGCTTCATTGATAAGGTACCTGTTACCAGGCATCGTAATAACAGGCGCTTGTGGAACATTAGGAAGTTACTTTAATGGTATTGGGCGGGCAAATATAATTCCTAAGATTAAAGTTCTACCAGTAATTCTCCAGCTTGTACTTACCTGGTATTTCCTGCAATGGTGGGGTCTAGCAGGTGCTGCAACGGCCATCTCTATTGGAATGAGTTTGTATGGAGTAATACTGCTACTTGTATTTAAAAGCGTAACTGGAGTATCGTATAATTTGCTTATACCCAGTTTGGCAGATGTCCTTTATCTAAAAGTATTTGTAGTGGAATTGATTAGCCAGACTCTTAAATTGAAAACTTCGGTAAAGTGAAGCTGTTATAAGTCAAGATTATCTAGTTATTATTTTGCTTCCTATTCAATAGTTGGCCTAATTCCATTTTTTACAATAATTTTTCTAAAAAAATATGAAACATGATTATATTAAATCAAAACACTTTATTTCTCATAATTAATGCGTCGATTAAGCTAGATGCTGTATTTTAATCCTGACACTTATAACATTTAAATCTCTTTTAATTGGCCTGTGGAAAACTGAGATGGAGTATGATAATCAAATTCAATAACAACTAAATTAAATGAAAAAGAAACTAGCAATATTTGGCGGTATACCTGCAATTGATAAAGATTTTACACCTTATAATAGTATTGGTTTGGAAGAAGCACGGGCTGTTCAGGAAGTAATGGAAACAGGGGTGCTTTCGAAGTATTTGGGTTTCTGGCACGAAGATTTTTATGGTGGCCCAAAGGTTCAAAAGTTTGAAAGAGAGTGTGAGAAGTATTATGGTGTAAAGCATGCCATAACAGTTAATTCATGGTCATCTGGGCTTACCGCTGCTGTGGGTGCGTTGGATATTGAGCCTGGGGACGAAGTTATTGTTAGCCCCTGGACGATGACAGCATCAGCCACTGCAATATTACATTGGAATGCGATTCCAGTTTTTGCAGATATTGATCCCAAAACATTTTGCCTTGATCCTAGTTCAGTCGAAGAAAATATATCACCCTTTACCAAAGCCATTATTTCAGTTGATATTTTTGGACAATCAGCAGACATTGATGCTCTCAATCAAATAGCTAAAAAAAATAATTTAAAGGTGATCTCAGATACAGCTCAAGCTCCTGGTGCTTTGTATAAAGGAAAGTATGCGGGTACATTGACCGATATTGGTGGCTTCAGCCTAAACTACCATAAACATATCCACACTGGTGAAGGAGGCATAATAGTCACTAATAATGATGATTATGCAGAAAGGATGAGGTTAATAAGAAATCATTCTGAAGCGGTTATCGGTGAAATGGGTAGAGTGGATTTAAATAACATGGTTGGATATAACTTTAGACTTGGGGAGATTGAGGCAGCAATTGGTATTGAGCAGTTGAAAAAATTGACTGTTTGCACTAAGCGTAGACAGGAAGTTGCTCAAAAGCTTACAGAAGGCCTTATTACATTATCAGGCCTATCAACGCCATTAATACCCAAAGAACAAACCCATGTTTATTATGTATATCCATTAATTTATGATGCGGAAGAATTTGGAATACATCGTGATAAGATTTATGAGGCGTTGATTGCTGAAGGAGTTCCAGGGTTGTCAAAGAGCTACCAGAATATTCATCTGCTTCCAATATATCAGGAAAAGATTGCCTATGGTTCGAAAGGGTTCCCTTGGACAATTGCAAATAGGGATATCACATATCAAAAGGGCATCTGTCCGGTTGCAGAAAATTTAAATGATAATGCTTACTTGGGCATAGCCATGTGTAAGTATGATTTTAAAGATGAAGATATCTCTCTAATTATTAATGCATTTCAAAAAGTTTGGAATAGTATTGAAGAATTAAGATGATTCCAAATGTGAAGATGGAACGTATAACTCATAGTGAGGTTGAGGTTTAATTTTTGCCAATATTGCTTATAGTATAATTTTAGTTCACATTTATTTTCAGTTCGTTAAAAACATACATTTTAAAATCTAGGTAAAAAATAACATATGCCAAAAAATTTATACAATATCGAAAGCGCCTGGTTAAATTGGGAAGAGGTCGTGAGAAAGACCAAGGGTAGAAGACTGATTTTTTTTGGGACAGGAGAATGGGTGGAGAAAACTATGCCCTACCTCAATGCTCACTATGATTACATTGTGGATAATAATCCATATGAGCATGGAGAAAATGAGTTTGGATTGGAAATTAAACCGCCTATTGTTTTAAAAGAAGAAAATCTGGATGAAGTATTGGTAATAATTACTTCAACTAGCTTTATAGAGATAGCTGATCAGTTAATTAGCTATGGTTTAGTGGCAGGGAAGAACTTTATTGTTACACCATCATTAAAAAATTACAAGTCTATTTCTCCCATTAATAGTCATGATTGTACTATTTTATTTACCAGTTCAGATCAACCTAATGACAAAGATGAGACTAGTGGTGGTGGGCTCTATTCTATTTCTTTAAAGGACACCAAGCCAAAAAAAATCTTCAGTGGGCATTGCCATGGTTTAGTGAAAGGTGGTGATAAATATTATTTGTTAGATGACTTGGTAGGAGTTAGGGTTCTGAATGATAAATTGAAGGAGGTTGCCAGCTTTAAGCTCCCTCCAAAATCTCGTCCACATGGAGTTACATACTGCGAGAAGAGAGATTTATTATTCATCGTTTTTGCTGGATTTGACTCGATTGGAGTCTATTCTGCAATCGATTACAAGCAAGTTGGAGAGATTGTTGTTTCTGATAAATTCAAAAAATGTGGTATAGCTCAGCATCATATTAATGACATATGTCTACTAGAAGACAGCATTTATTTGTCAATGATATCGTATAGTGGCAACTGGAAGAAAAATGTCCATGATGGAGTTATTGTTGAAATTGATATTGATGCTCTAAAGATCAGAGGAGTAGTGGTTTCAAATTTATGGTATCCCCATAGCGTCACTATTATCAAAGGAAGCCTTTGCTACTGTGACTCAATGAGAGGAACAGTACATATCTCTTCGTGGAAGACTTTAGCTAAGTTTAACGGATTTGTAAGGGGAATCACTCATGATGGGCATTATTACTTTGTAGGCCAAAGTAGCCATAGGTATATTGATCGAATCGAAGGTACGTCTGATAATATTTCTTTAGATGCAGGAATATTTTTAATAGAAGAACAAAGTAAGATTACAAAGTTCTTTGCACTTCCTCAGTTTGTTGATGTGAAGACAATCCTTGTATATTAAATTTGTAAATATTTCATACTATTATGAGTAAATATTCGTTTGTAGACCAAACAAAGAAAGTTCATGCGCCACTTTTTGATTTGAAATACTGTAGCCGGTGTTGCATGCCGGAGACTGAAGAAGGATATAGTGATGATGAGCATGGAATGTGTCGCCCTTGTAGCTCTTCCGAACAGAAAATGCATATAGATTGGGTTGAGCGAAGTAAGATGCTAGAAGAGATACTTGATAAATGTCAGAAACAAGCTGGTAACAATTATGATTGTATAGTTCCTATAAGTGGAGGTAAAGACAGCGCCTTTCAACTTCACGTTTTAACTAAGGTGTATAAGTTGAAAGTACTGGCGGTAACTTATAGTCATAATTGGTTTAGTAAAACTGGTTGGTATAATCTCATGATGTCATTGGATGAGTTCAATGTAGATCATATTATGTTTACACCAAATCGGGACCTTGTTAATAGGATAGCTAAGAAATCGCTAAGTATGATTGGTGATTCATGTTGGTCCTGTCATGCAGGAGTTGGAGCATGGCCATTGCATGTTGCTACTAAATATAACATACCTGTTATCATCTATGGTGAGTCTATTGCTGAAAATGCATCAAGAGGAGATTACAGCCAACTTCAATTTGAATACGATAAAAACTATTACACTACTTTCTCGGCTAAGAAAACACCCGATGAAATGCTTTGCTCTTCCCTAGAATCTAAAGATCTTTTTATTTATCAGTTGCCCACAGATGAAGAGTACGAAGCTTCACAAATAAAAATCATACATCTTGGTGATTTTATTTTTTGGGATGATGAGAGGCAAATGGAGTTTATTAGAGATACCTATGATTGGAAAGAAACAGATATAGAAAATGCTTATAAGGGATACAAGAGTGCCGAGTGCATAATGCCAGGCGTGCATGATTTTCTCTGCTATTTAAAACGTGGATGGGCAAGAGCTACCTTTCATGCAAGTTTGGACGTAAGAAATGGGCTTTTAACAAGAGATGAGGGCTTCAAATTAATCAACTCAATTGACCCACAGAGGCCAGAAGTCTTAGATTACTATCTGAAGATTACAGGTATTAAGGAGAAAGACTTTTATGCGACAATTAAGAGGAACGTCAGTATTTCTTTGGAAGGTCAGGAAATTCCAATATTACCTAAAGCTTCAAAAAATAAAGAAATATTACTTCCTTACCCAGAACAACTTATAAGAGAGCATAGAGATGAGCTGGAAATTTTTGAACTCAAAGCTTTATGTTTTAACTGTGGTCTAGAAAAGAATACTAATAAAGGTGAATGTGAGCATTGTGCTAATAAAAAACTAAAGAATTTCGATGGAATAAAGGAATATTTTAAGTATGTTATTAAGAACTCTTCAGATAACTACGATTGTATCGTCCGCTTAGATGATTCGTGGGAAAGTGCGTTCATGCTCCACCTCATTAAAAATATATACAACCTAAAGCCATTGGTCATAACCTTTGACAAATTCACTTTTTCTGAAGTGGGATGGTTCAATATAGTGAATTGCCTTGAGTCTTTTAATGTTGATCAGATTATGTTTACACCAGGCATCAAACTTTCAAAACGTTTACGTAATACATCTTTTGAAATAAGTGGCGATATCATTGATGGGTATGACTTTGGATTGAATGCATTTATTATCAAAACAGCATGTGAATTTGGAATTCCACATATTATTGGCCTTCACAACTCAATGAATGTACTTTCAAAAGAAGCATACCACTCTAAACTGACTCACTTATCAAGTGTTGATTATAATGCCATAGAGTCTATAAGTGATAAGCTAACTGAGGTTGATTTCACAATGAGGGATATTCATCAGTTTAGTAAAGACAGTATAGAAAAAAGTGAAGCTGAAAAATTGAATTTACTTAACTTGGGGAATTATTTTAACTTTGATCTGGAAGCTAAGGCATTTGTAGAAAAATATTATGGCTGGAAAGAAGATAAAAATAATGATGAAGATTCTTTTGTCGAGAAGTTTCTGGAGAAAAACAGATCTCACATTTCACCCGAATACATAAAAACTCAGTCAGGAAATATCAAGCAAAAATCTTGCACTGAAGAAGATTTGAGTGAACTAAGTGCTAAGAGCATGATAGCGGGCTATGCGAATAAAGATTTTTCTCCAGTCGATGTGGCAAAAGCCGTAATATCAAAAATTGAGAGGCTGGAGCCAGATGCTCAAGTTTGGGAGGTTTTTGACGCGGATAAATTCTTAACTAATGCTAAAAAGAGTGGAGAAGAAATACAGAAAAATGGTGTTAGTAAAATTATGCATGGTGTCCCTATTGGGGTGAAAGATACATTTAACACTATCGAATTTCCTACTCAAATGGGAAGCCAATTGTGGAAAGGATTCACTCCGGGTAATGACGCTCGAGTTGTGTTTAATATGATTCGTGCTGGAGGGATAGTATGCGGCAAAACGGTTACTTCAGAATTTGCAGTACACGCTCTTAATAAAACCATTAATCCACATAGGTCTGATCGCACGCCAGGTACTTCCTCAAGCGGTTCTGCGGTAAGTATAGCAACTGGCATGGTTCCAATATCATTAGGGACACAAACTGGAGCATCAATAATAAGACCTGCCAGCTTTTGTGGTGTGTATGGTTTTAAGCCCTCGTTTGGTCTTATTCCTCGTACTGGTGTTTTAAAAAATACAGATACATTAGACAATATTGGTTTTTTCGTAAAGCATGCTGAAGATCTAGAAAATACTTTTAGGGCAAGCCGGTTACATGGTACAAACTATCCGATAAGTCATTCAGGAATGCTGCGGAGCGAGTCTAGGTTGAAGGAGAAAAATATGAGGTGGAAAATAGCTTATGTAAAAACTCATACTTGGAATAGTGCAGCTGATTATGCCAAAAAAGATTTAGACCAATGGATGGATAACCTTAGTTCACATAATGATATGGAGGTATATGAAATCAACTTGCCTCTTGAAATGAATAAAACACACGAGATTCATTCAGTCATTTATGATTATTGTTTGGCTTATTATTTCAATGAGGAATTTAAATCACGAGATGGTCTTTCAGAAAGGCTTAAGAAGCAGATTGAGCATGGAAAGAAAATAACTGTTGGTCAATACAAAAATGCTTTGAAAGCACAGTCAGCACTTTGTCAGACAATGGACAGATTCTTAGAAGATTACGACACTATGATTTCTTTAAGTACTGCAGGTGAGGCCCCTATGTTAGGAGAGGTGGAAAATCCAGACCCTGGGCTTATGTGGACGCTGACTAATCTTCCAGCATTAAGTGTACCTGCATTTATATCTCCAACTGGTATGCCATTTGGACTGCAAATTGCAGCTAGGCAGTATTCAGATCTCCTTATAATTGACCTTGTAAAAAGACTCATTGAACATGAGATGATCGACCCAATAAATAATCCTGTGTTTTGAGTTAACACAGAATAATAAATCTATATCAAGAAACTGGTCGCATATTTCGGCAATTGAGGATTTTCCAAGAGTAGTTGGAAATTTTTCATTATCAACTATAAGTAAAAGTTGAAAATAAGTTAAGTTGGGACATAGTAAATTAAATAACTCTGAGTTAACTAAAGAATAGGATCTTCTAATTGAAAAATAATATTGTTGTAATTTCTGTTCCTTTCGCAAGAATTGGTAGATATTCATTGTCTAAACTAGTATTGTCGATTTTGAGAGAGAGAGGAGATGTGGTAATTGTTTCACCTTGGTCTCATAAGGTTAAATTTAGAGAAAATTTCCATGGTGATAATACATTCTTTATTAAATGGGAAAGTATAAAAATATCAAAATTTAAACAAAAGATATTAGTCGTATCAGAACTAATGCGGCTGTTAGGATATTTGAGAAGATTTAAAAACCAGGGATTAATGTGGTTTTTCAGGAATCATTTCAGTGTATTTACTGAAGATGGGCAAGATTCAAGGCTGGGTTTATTTAAATCTATTGCGCACTTTATTTTGAGTGTTCTGGGAAGAAGACGGTCTAGCTGGAAAACTGTTGAAAGGTTATCAGGACTTGAGTGGTATCAGTTTCCTGAGCTGATAAAATTGGTTGCGGCTTATGCTGATGTAACACTTATTCAGTCAGCTAGTTGGGGTATGCAAGATAAGGCATTGGCAAAATTATCTTCGATGGAAGGTTGGCGAAATGTTCTTCTTCCTTATTCAACAGATCAACTTCATTGTAACGGATATCTATTTAATGATTATCATGCAGTTTGTGTTCAAGGTGATTTAGAGTTGGATCGTGCTAAGAATTTTCATCTTATTCCTGAGCAAAGTATTTACCGACTTGGGTCAATTTGGTTTAGGCATTTAGCACAATTAAATACAATTATCAATGACATCCAATCAGATAAGTGTAATTCTAGGGTAATTTTTTATGCAGGCATGGGGAGTTTATATTTTGCACGAAAAAGTGAGTTTGCAGGTTTAGATGCATTGATACAATTTGTTATTGATAGTGATGAAAAATTTCAATTAATCTATCGCCCAGTATTTTGCGATGAAGAAGATAGAAACTATATTGAAAATAAGTATGGTGCTTTAGAAGGGTTAGAAATTCAATGGCCACAAGCATCTGTTATTGGAATCCATGACCCTCTAACAATTAATCAAGAACAATCATTGCTTGAATATACTAGAGACATAAAGGGTTGTGACTTGTTGGTGATGTCTCTGAATAGTACTATTTGTATGGATATCGCTTTTTTGGAAAAATGCGGTATTATCTCAAATATGATAGATTTAGATGGAAGGCTGGAAAGGCGACTTCATTCTATAGCAGTCCGTGTTTGCCCAGCTGGTATGGATGTAAATACTACTGATTCACTAATCGAGTCAGTAAAATATTTTTTGGATAATCCTGAAAAAGGTGAGAAAACATCAGCTGAAATGCTTTCTAAGTGGGATTACCCAGAAGCAGATTTTCGATCTATTTTGGTCTCTGCTGTTTATGGAGCATAAATAACTAATGTGTTAACTTTGTCCACCACCTTTAACACTATTTATTATAAGAATGGTCTTAAACTTCTAGAAAGGTTTTAGTCCCTAATTGTATTACCATATTCAATCTAGTTTTATAATTTTTTTTATAAACTATAAAAAGTAAGTAAAATTTTATTAGGGCTCCAAGGGTCGACAACTGAACACTTAACTAGGGCCGATAAAAAGCCAATGATCATTAGATTAACAAAAAACATAAAAATTAGGATATCAAAACCATTTTGGATAGTATTAGAGCCTGAGCCACAATTGGAACTTCAATTTCAAAACTCGCATCCTGTGGAAGTTCCGATACCCCCGGAGGGTTATACGTTAAGAGTGTACACACCAGAAGATGAATCACAGGTAATATCATTATTGAATAGCGCAGGTATTTCATTTAACCCTGATAGACTGAAAGACGCCCTGTCATTTCTTCTGGCATGGAAGCGCTATGAAATAAGATATACAAAAAGTTAAATCTAAATTCATTTTAATTTAGAGATATTTCAAGTAAACTTCAACATTTTATTTAACTAGAGAGAAATAGAAATGACAAAAGTATTATTAACAGGTGGTGGCGGATATATTGGTGCTGTACTTGCATCTGAGCTTTTAAGTGCTGGATTTCAAGTAACAGTATTTGATAACTTTATGTTTGGCCAGAACAGTCTTCTAGACATATGCCACCATCCTGATTTAAGTGTTGTGGTCGGTGATGTTCGCGACGAAGACTTACTGCGTAAGATGGTCCTCACAAATGATGTGATTATACCTTTGGCGGCTATTGTGGGTGCCCCTGCTTGCGATCGAGACAAAGATTTGGCTAAAGCATTAAATCAAACACATGTTGAAAATATTTCAAAATGGGCATCTAATAATCAGATTATTCTATTCCCTGTAACCAATAGTGGTTATGGTATAGGTCAACAAGGGATTCAATGTGATGAAAATACACCCTTGAATCCGATATCACATTATGGCAAAACAAAAGTTGCAGCTGAACAAACTCTTCTTAAAGCTGGAAACGCGGTCACATTTCGCTTGGCAACAGTTTTTGGTACTTCGCCGCGTATGCGAATGGACCTTCTGGTGAATGATTTTGTCTACCGTGCCTGTAAAGATAGGTTTGTTGTTTTGTTTGAATCTCACTTTAAGCGCAACTATATCCATATTCGTGATATTGCGTCTGTTTTTCTTTATGCTATCCAAAATTATGAAAATATGAAAGGTGAAGCCTATAACGTGGGATTAAGTGATGCAAATCTTTCCAAAATGGAATTATGTGTGAAAATAAAAGAATATTTGCCAGATTTTCATATCTTTGAATCTGAGATTGGACAGGACCCAGATAAACGGGATTATATTGTCAGCAATGAAAAGATAGAATCATTAGGCTGGAAACCTAATTATTCATTAGATGATGGGATACGTGAGTTAATTAAATGTTATAGTTATTTGAAGGTGAATAAATATAAGAATGTCTAATTATTCTAAAACTGAAGATACAAATATTACAGCAGTTATTTTCGCTGGAGACCTAGGTACTAGACTTAGATCAGTAATCTCAAAAAAACCTCAAGTTATTGAGACATTAACCCCAGGAAAATTAGATGCAGATATTGTTAGGAATATGACCTTAAAGGAAAAAATTGATTTGGAGAATAATACTTTTATTAAGGCCATTTCATTAGATAAATGGGATAAAAGTGGAGAGGCTTTCCAAGAGTTTTTATCTGATAATTTAATGTCTGGTCATATGTGGGCTGTAGCAAAAAAATAAGCTAAAGTCCAATAATTTGAAATAAGATATTTTTATTAAAAAGTCCTAATAAAATTTATAACTCAATAGAGATTATATCTCAAAAGATTAAAAGCTCTTTTAAGGCTTCATAATATATCTTTTGAGCGTAACTCTGAATCTAATGAGAGTGGCGAAGTTAATATAACTAAAGAGTTTTGATAGTCTAATCACGAAATTAATTAAAGCATATGAATGAGAAAATAATTAAAAGTTCCCAAGAAATCGAAGCTGCACTTATTAAATTATCAGTGGTTCTTAATAAAGACTTCCATAAAATTCCTATAGATTTAGTATCTATTAATCATGCTGCAAAGTATCTTGTTGAAGATCTAACCAAACTATTGGATATGGATGTCAGATCACAGAGCCTTAATTTTGAAAATTATGAAAGCCCAAGTAAAAGTGGAGAAGTTTGCTTAACTCAAGACTTGGAATATCCTATCTTTGGAAGACATGTAATTCTTGCCGATGGCATTATAATTTCTGGAACTACCCACTCTTATCTTATTAACTCATTGAAGCAAAGATTGCCAAGATCCATATCAATAGTAAGTGTAGGAATAAAACCAAATTCTCTTAGATTTGAATTACCTAATTGTTATTCATTATTCAAGTTTAATAAGGAGTTTGTAGGGGGTTATGGAATGGGCGGAGATGAACATAGTCTTAAAAAGTGTTTAGTGGATTTAAAGAAATCTTTATAATATAAGAATGTCTAATTATTCTAAAACTGCAGATACAAATATTACAGCAGTTATTTTAGCTGGAGGTCTAGGGACTAGACTTAGATCAGTAATCTCAAAAAAACCTAAGGTTATTGCAGAAGTTAATAATCGGCCATTTATTATTTATTTATTGAAACAGCTTGATAACTTAGGCTTAAATAAAGTTGTTATATCTACAGGTTATATGTCTGAAGTTGTGAAGAAAGAAATAGGTAATAATTATAATAAAATGAATATCATATATTCAGAGGAAAAAAAACCGTTAGGTACAGGTGGTGCTATACGCTTAGCCTTACCTTTAATTGAAACACAATTTGTTTTGGTGATGAATGGAGATTCTTATCTTGATATTAATTTAAATAAGTTTATAGAATGGGCCAACCATAAAAAACCTGATGCCGCAATCTGTTTGGCAAAAATGCAAGATACTAAGCGCTTTGGTAGGGTTGTTTTAAAAGATGGTTATCGAATTAAAAGTTTTGTAGAAAAAAGTAGTAATGATATACCGGGTTATATCAATGCGGGAATATATATCCTTAATAAAGAATTATTATCAACTATGGTTGTTGATGAATTTTGTTCTATTGAAAGAGATCTATTTCCAAATTGGCTTCACAAAAATTGTTATGGTTATATTTGTAACAATAAATTTTTGGATATTGGTACGCCAGAATCATATGGACAAGCAGATGATTTTTTTCCTAATGAAATAAGTTAATCTGATTTATGAATATTTTAATTTCAAAACATATAACTAATGCATCATAATAAGAAAAAAGGGGGCATAATTATTACAAGAACGCCCTTTAGAATAAGCTTCCTCGGAGGAGGGACAGATTTTCCAGACTACTTTAATCGAAAAAAAAGTATAGTTTTGGGTACTGCCATAAAT
>Ga0075447_10001244_pt1 | contig 12159 bp, 16 predicted proteins | sample CoawatmetaG10DNA_FD_72352 | JGI IMG/M metagenome (GOLD analysis project Ga0075447, IMG submission 72352) | Marine microbial communities from the West Antarctic Peninsula - Coastal water metaG104-DNA | ecosystem: Environmental > Aquatic > Marine > Coastal | place: Atlantic Ocean: West Antarctic...
CATTGTACAGAATGGTGGTGGTGGGCATGCTGGTTCGGTAGCCGCTATGGCTACACAGTTATCAGCTTTGCCACATGGTTCAAATGGGACATTATCAAGTGACAACACGCATGTTGTTGAGTTTTTATTACATATAAGTGCTGAAATTAATTCATTCTTTTTCCCACATGCTGCGATAGTCTGACACTGGTCAGTATTATTACAGCGTTTCACCAGCTCACATGTTGGCTCAACTGGGCACGTAGGACACCCGATTGGGCATCCATTTGCGCCTTTTTGCGGTAATATGATGTCATCTCCATCACACACCAATTCACCACAGGGAGTATTTTCAGGGGGGCACCCAAACATTGTTATATTATACATTATATTTATTTTTTTAATTGCGTATAATATAACAATGAGCAAACCGCGCTACGCTGAAGTTGCGGGTCGACCGGGTACACATGCTTTAGCCGTAAATAACCAACATCTTTATTCGTGGAATACTAAGATGAAACGTGGGAGATGTTGTTATAAGCTTAATAATGGCAAAAGGTGTAGCAACCCCGCAGTGGGTTTGAATATCAAAAATGGGATGCCAATTTACACCGTTCAGTGTAAGGTTCATGCACCCGTGTGCTTAAAGGCATATAATAAGTACAAATCCATATGTCACAAGGGTTTCTCCGATTTGAAAGATCTTAAGAAATGTCCCGTTGGTAAAACCCCCAACGCGAAGAAGATCAAGGCTCTCGAGGAATGTGCTCGCCTTAGAATGATGTGGCCCAGACGCTGTGTTTACGGGTGTTTAGACCACCCTAATTCCCAGAGGGGTAAAAATGTGATAAAGGAGGTGGACAAAAGACACATTTACATTACTGCGTTGTTGCTTGAATGTAGAAAAAAGCACCTGAAATGTGGCAAGAAAAATAAAAAGGATCCCAAGAAATGTAAAGTTTAGAAATATAAAGTTATGTATAACTAAATATGAAAATTGTTTATATTACATTATGTATTTTACTATTATTTTTACTATCATGTAATAAGGAGAATTTTGGATTTTATTTTAGGAGTTTTCGGGGTGGTTCTATGGGAGGTAACCGGGTTTATGGGTCAGGTGAATCCGTTTATGGAGGTGGTCCCAATGATAAACAGTATAGTTTTCTGAATTATGCCGGTGACGCACCTGATCCCAGATTTATGGGTGGCCGTAGCGCTGAAGATGGGACTCTGGGTCAGGGGTTGGTTGGCACGGGGCTTATGGGTCCCACGGGTAATCACATTTTAGTCTGAGTCTGAGTCTGAGTCTGAGTCAGTATTAATTAGACATTGATTTTTGGGGTCTGATTTAAACAATTTGACATGATTTGCTTTTAACACTAATCCGATTTTCCTATCCATGAAGTACACCCCCGATACGATATAGTTACACACAATATCCCAATTTGTAAAAATTCCATCATATATAACCTTTTCCGCCAACGGATTACCATTCTCATTATATAGTACTGTATCTGGTGTATATTTGAGTCTCAACATCCCATCAGGTGACAGGTTTGAATTATAAATATCAATTATGTCATCTTCATTCATTGGTTTTTTGAAAATTTCCATTGATTTATTTGATAATTCTTTTATAATTTCTCTTTCTAAATTTCTCAATTGGTCAAAATTATTTTTATCAGATAGGTCAATTATGAAATTTTTGCTTTTATATTCTGAATATTCCTGAACCACAACTCCCCTGGGAATATTGCTTTTTTCAATTTTAAGTTTTATAATTTCTCCATTTTGTTTAATATCCAGATTTTTCCCCTTTCCCTTAATAAATTCAATCATATGGTTTTATATATCATATTCTTTAAGCACTGCACATTTGACAGGGTTCCAGTGTGAACTGAATTGGTTTTGATTTTGCTTTTGAGCGTAGATAATACATTCCAGTTTTGAGTCCTGCTTTCCATGCGTACATGTGCATGGATGATATTTTACCGAGGGTTGGTGATTCCAGGAATAGGTTCATGCTTTGGCTTTGGCATATAAATGCTCCCCTGTCTCTTGCCATGTTGATTAGTGTTTTCTGTGAAATTTCCCATACTGTTTTGAAATTATCCTTGACATCCGCTGGGATGGGCAATCCCTGCACTGATCCCCCGTTTCTGATGATATTGTCCTTGGTGTCCCTGTTCCACATGTTCAATTCTTTTAATTTTCTGACCAGGTGGTTGTTGATTATGGTAAATTCTCCTGCGAGTGTTCTCCGTAGGTAGATGTTTGTTGTGTAGGGTTCAAAGCACTCGTTGTTTCCCATTATTTGGCTTGTGCTTGCCGTTGGCATGGGTGCCATAAGGAGACTGTTTCTCAGGCCATACTTTACAATTTGTTCTTTGAGATTGTTCCAGTTGTACAATCCTGAAAACTGTGGGTTTTCCCACATATCAAATTGCAGAATTCCCTGGGATGCTGGGGATCCTTCCCATGTATCATAGGGTCCCAGTTCCCTTGCCAATTCCATTGAGGTTTCCAGTGCGGCATAATACATTGTTTCGAAGATTGCTATATTGAGTTTTGCTGCTTTTTCTGAATCGAATGGCATGTCCATCAGCATGAAGACGTCGGCCAGTCCCTGTACCCCTATTCCTATGGGTCTGTGTCTCATGTTTGATACCCGGGCACAGGGGGTGGGGTAGAAATTTAGATCTATAATTTTATTAAGATTTCTTGTTATTATCCCCACGGTCTTTTTCAGCTGGGTAAAGTTGAATTCGCCACCCTGGTTTACAAATTTTGGTAGGGCTATGGATGCCAGGTTACACACGGCAGTTTCCGTGGGTGTTGATATTTCAAGAATTTCTGTGCATAAATTTGATGATTTTATAACTCCTGAATGTTTTTGATTAGATTTATAATTACATGTGTCTTTGTACAGCATGTAAGGAGTTCCTGTTTCAGTTTGTGATTTAATAATTGCCTTCCATATAATGTCTGGGTGTATTTGTGTTTCCTGGAGGTTTTCATTTTCACATTCTTCATACAGATTTTCAAATTCCTTTCCGTAAATTTCTGATAATCTTTTTCCCTTGGCTTTATAGATTTTATGGGGACAGAACAGGGACCAGGGTTGTCCCTGTTCCAATCTCTTCATGAAAAGGTCTGGTATCCACATAGCTGTAAACAGATCCCTACATCTTGCTTCTTCGTCCCCGTGGTTGAGACGTAGTTCTAGGAATTCCCTTATATCTGCGTGCCATGGCTCGAGATAGATTGCAATACTCCCTTTTCTTTTCCCTCCCTGGTTTACATATTTTGCCACATTATTTATAACCCTTAGCATGGGAACAATTCCATCTGAGTTCCCCTGGGTTCCCTCGATTTTTGAATTTTTGGCTCGTATATTGTGTATATGCAGTCCAATTCCTCCAGCCCACTTGCTGATTTGTGCAGTTTTCTTGATAGTATCAAATATTCCATCCAGACTATCGTCATCCATGGCCTTTAGGAAGCAACTGCTCATCTGGGGGTTTCGTGTCCCCGCGTTGAAGAGTGTTGGTGTGGCGTGGATGGCGAACCCCCTTGACATGGTGTTATAAGTTACCCTGGCTGATCCCAGGTCGTCTCCATGTATTCCCAGGGCCACCCTCATAAACAGGTATTGTGGTGTTTCCCCTGGGTGTAGGTATGATCTTTCCAGTGTTTTGAGTCCAAAGAAATTGATATCATTATCTCTATTTTTCTTGATAGACAGATTGAGTAGGTCTGCGTTCTCTCTTACCAGGTCGTGTATTTTCTCTGTTAAGGTGGTGTTCCCCAGGGCATATTCTGAGAATGTGTTTGGTGTTTTTTTGTGTAGGTTGCTTACAAAAACTCGTGTTGCTAATTTTTCATAATCCAGCTCCTGGGTTGCCATCCCTATTGCCACATCCTGGGATAGCACGTCTATGTTTTCTGTACATATTTCGTTGTACAGGGATGACATAACTTTTTGAGCAACAACGTCAGGAAGGATGTCGCTTGAAAGGTTATGGGTAAGTCTTTTAATTCTTCCCGCAATTTTATTGAAATTTATGTCTTCCAATGTTCCATCACGTTTGGTGACTTTCATATATGAATGGGCAATAAGTTTGTTCATGTATTTTTACACAGGGTTCCTTCTCTGATGGGTATGGCCCCAGCTGGGATATACCGTCTGTCGGGTTGCTCGAGGAAGGTGTTGATAAGGAATGGTCCACCAGGGACAACATGGGACGCCTTAAAGCACCCCGCTTGGGGGACACAGACGGGTCCTGGTACGGGAGTTCCCTCGCCCTCGCCCTGACCTGGCCATGCCTGTTTTGGGACCGCTGTGGGGTAGGTCTGGTACACGCTGTCAAAATCTGCCAGAATAAGATTACTCATTTATAATGTACTAAGATATTAAATGGATATACGTGGCCCTCTGATAAACAGCATGAGACAGACTCCCACCCAACTTTCTTCAAATTTTTTTAGTCCCCAGAATATGAATTATATTCAGGCATCAGCCCAGGGTACTATTAAAAACGAGACTGGTCTGGTTATTGATGCCCAGAACCAGGATGATCTGGGTGCCATCATGAGAATGATTTACGTCACAAATGTGTTTAACCCCTATGCCAATGTTACTGAGCAGATTAGTTTATTGAATTCCCGAACCCTGAACCTGATAATGGGTCAGATTCGCACTGGTCTGTCTGAACGAATTGGGTACCTGCGTGATATTTCTCAGCCTATTCAGCCCAACCCGCTCCCTGTTGCTACCAGCTTATATGGAAATAAAATGCCACTTAACAATAAGATTGGACTCGGTGGACCACCATGAGTGACTCTATACATAAGCAGATTTTAAGCGTTCTATATTATTTGGTTGTAACTAAAATTATTGACATTATAGCCCGGGGTGTTATTGCCCCCCGGGTGGATACCATGACCTCCCTCAGCAAGTCCCAGAAAAAGTGTATATCACTTATATTTGAAGTGTTGGGTATTTTGTTAGCACTCTTTGTGTTAAAAAGGAGAGGCTTATTTAATAATAAGTAAAGATGAGCCTCAATCACCACAAACACCAAACTACCGCGTTATGTGTTAAGAAGGGATGGGATAAATCCAGTATCTTTTTGGTATGGCTTCTATTTATGGAGGAGATTGGCGAGCTTGCTTCGGCAATCCGCCACCATACGAAAAACTACCGCAAGACTAATGTCAAGAAGGGAAATGGGATTGATGTGGTTATGGAGATGGGTGATGTTTTTAATTACCTGTTTCAAATTGCGGGCATGCTTGATATAGACCTGGATGATATGTGGACGAAGCAGTTGAAGAAGGCAGCAGCTAAAACATATGTCACACCAACAATAAAATCTTAGTAAACATTAAATGAAATTCATCAATTCAGATATAGGAGTGGATAACGCTGTTATTTTGAACGATATTAATTATGCTTCCATCCCTGGTCCATCCTTCACACCAGGAATTGGGGGTACATATAAACAAACACCTCCCCCTCATTCCCCCCCTCAGCCCGTGGCTCCCCAGTGGGATGCGCCTCGGGCAAATGTGGGATGTGATCTTGCTCGTAGTGCAGGGTGGGGCACCCCTTCCTGGTGCACCCCCGCGACAGAAACATGTTCACTCAAGCGCCCCTTTTACCCCGAGCGAATTATTGAGCCGGGTCGCCTCGACTACCTTATGGCAGCCGTCCAGAATAAAAAACTTGCCCAGATGGAAGCATCCCCCATGGGTCAGTTAAAGAAGCATAGTGACTTCATTATTATGGCTATTATTGTTATTTTGTGTATTTATTTGTTAAGGAGACGGGAGTAGTTTTTCTTTTTTTGTAACAACACAACTCAGGAGTTGTAGTTCTAAACGTCTTGTGGAAATTTGTTTTTGTGTTGCGATACCCCCACAGGAGTGTTTTTCAAGATTTATACAGGATGTACAGTACTTACCTGTACAGTACTTACATGCAATGGATACAATACCCATCTTCCTTTTACAGGATGGACATTTCATTGTTCTTATAATATAATACATTTATTTCTTAAACCTCACACGTAGGTGGAACGGCGGGGCTTTTTGGCTTCCGCGCGTTCGCCACCCTCTTCTTAATGAGCCCATCGGTTCCATGTTCCCTGTGCCACAACACACGGTCCCAGAAATTTCGCATGATGGGCAGATTCTCCACAAACCATTCCTTCTCTCTTTCTACGGTCACTACTACAAATTCTGCAGGGTCGGGCCATGTGATACTTTCTGGTTTATACTGGATGAAATCACATACATCCAGGTCCATGATTTCCATGAGCAGCTGTAATTGGGGCATATAGTGGTCAGGTACCTCCCCACCCCCGATGTCTCTCATGAGGGGACACTTAATTTCTACCAACCTCCCCGATTCGGTCACCCCGTCGGGGCTCCCCCCCAGGAAATCCAGGGTGGGGTGAGGGAGTAATCCCACCTCGTGAACCTTTTCATTGTACATGTTTTCGTACAGGATCCTGGCCTCATCTTCATACTTATTACCGTGCTCCGTCGCCGCATTTCCAGTAAATGTCCCCTCGCCACACTTGACTGTAATAAGTTTGTTAGCCGTCTCATACTTATTCACCCCCAGCGCAGACGCAACTGCACTGGCCGTGAGGGAATTCTTTCTCATGGCGTACCACCCATCAGTTCTCTGGGCTGGTAGACCCTCGTTCAGTTTCAGGAGGTGGGCTACCTGGGGGTGCATTCTTAGTCTTTCTTGGAATTAATTTTTTAATAGCGAAACAAGCAGCTATTTGCTCAGCTTCCTTTTTAGTTGTTGCCACACCAAAGCCCTGCCTTTCCTTGTTTACATATACGAGGACTCTAAATCGGGTTTTGTCGCTTGCGTCGACAACATATTCGGGTAATTCATATTTACGAGCTTGACACCACCTCATCAATATGTCTTTGTAATTATCATCCTTTTTGATGATATAATCCATATTGACCAACAGGGGGTCATTGAACAGCCTTAGAATAAATCCCTTCGCATGGACCATCCCCAGATCCAGATAAATCGCCCCAATTAGGGACTCCAGAATATCTTCCAGGATTTTGGGGTTCCTGTTCCACCCATTTCTCATTCCCTTTTCATCCATCCACACCCACGTATCCAACTTCAACTTCTGGGCTATGTCACTCAGTGTCTTCCCCCTAACTAACTTAGTCCTGGCGCGTGTCAAAAATCCCTCCTGGTTTTTTTCATATTTGTCAAATAAAAATTTAGTTATAACGAATCCCAGGACGGAATCTCCCATAAATTCCATGGTTTCATTTGACGAATCTAAATTGTATTGTTTTAGGGCACTCTTGTGGGTAAATGCTCTCCGATATAATGATATATCTTTGATTTTTGTACCCACAAGAATGTCAATTTCCTGCTTGGTAATAAGGCGCGGCTCCATATAATATCTATTCTGTTTATTTTTTTAACTACGATGTGGCAGCAACGGGCTTGCGGACCGTTGGCTTCTTCTTGGTGACCGTTGGCTTCTTGGTAGTGGCGGGAGGCGCCTTGGTCTCGATCTCCTCGGCGGGCGTCTCGGTCTTGGTCTCCTCGGCGGGCGTCTCGGTCTTGTCGGCGGCGGGCGTCTCGGTCTTGTCGGCGGCGGGCTCCTTAACATAATGGACACCCAGGTAGCGCTGAATATTAAGGTAGGTAAGCTGGATATCATCGGGTACCTGTAGAAGTGTCTGGAGGTGTGCGTCCTTCTCAATCATAATAACCCGACCATTGTCGGGGTGCTTAAGCCCCTTCTCGGTGATGTACACATTAATCTGACGGGTTACATCCGACCGCGACAGGAGACTATCCGCAGGAAGTCCCAGGAAGGTCACCAGCTCAGGTGAAATCTTCTGGGGGCGGTTAAATCCATTGTTCTTGGCGCGCTCCGCCCGCTTCTCGCCATCGGGATCCTCCAGTTGGGCATTAATCTTACGGACATTCTTGGTAAGATTCTTGATGTCCTTCTGGGTCTGCATAAGCATGGTATAGATGTTGTCAAGGGTGGCGCATTCTTCGTTGGTAGTGTCCATGCTGTTCTATTATATATACGTTACCTATCTTTAACCGCGTACAAATAAGGAAAGAGATGACATAAATAATAAGAATAATAGAATTTTGAATAGATTTTCAAATGCTACCATTCGGCTTGCCTCGGATAGGACAGAATTTAGTATGGGTGCTTCGCCCCCTTCTTGTACCCCGTCGGGTCTTTTGGGGGGAGCTTCCCTACACTGGCCCGGGCATCCCATTCCCCCGTTACAGCACCCTGGCTCACATGGCATTATCCCCCCACCTGGGGTAATATACCCACAGAATTGGTCGTTCTCTGGGTTGGGTGAGTCCGAATAGGTAAAACACATGCACTCTTTACCAGTATCTAAACATGGGGCGAGACTCTTACAGTCCATTATTATATTATCAGATTATAATAATGAATAACGACAGGTATTCTGACAAGACGATCGCTAAGTTTGTATTTACTAATGTGTGTCAGGATGATGTACTGTTACGTAAATATTTACAGGATGGGAATGTTTCTAAATTTCAGAAAAGATTATCTAAAATAAAGGATTGTGATAAAAAAATAGAGAAAGCCGTATTGGCAATTTTTACGAATCTTTTACAGGATATCATATTGCGTGAAATAAGTTCCCTGTCTAAAAAAATGGAACCCCTTGGATTTCTCATTCTGGGTGGTGGAATTGCCATAAACAAGTATTTGCCCTATGACCAGAAAGAGGTTGTGTCTGATATTGATACAAAGTTTGTACCATCTGTAAAGGGGGTGGGTGCAAGATCACCCAAGTATTTTGGTTATTTACAGATGGCTAAACTCCTCATGTGGAGAAATCTTGGAATGGCATGTAAAAGATTAACAGCATCGGGGGTTGTGGGGGAGGCCATAAACAGGATAAGAAAGACCAACGTTGGGAAATGTCTGGGAATCTACGGCACTGGTACCCTGAAGAGGAGATATACCATTATTCCTAAATTTAAACACTCCAAAAACTCCAGCGTGTCATCAGGGAATGTGTTAATGGACGTGGAACTCATGGCTATGGATCTGGATGGAACGGGGTGGTTTGTCCCCAGTAAGGGTAAAAGGAGTAAACATAACCTGGGGGGACTTTTGGACATTGCCTATATGAAAAAGGGAGAGGTTGGTGAAGCAGTGTTACGTAAAACAACCAGGGGCATGGGTAGATTCAAGAGTTTACTTGTAGCGGGGAAGCAGTTTATATTTGATGATATATCTTTACTCAAAAATTTAAAACTACGACCCCTAAAACTTAAGAAAAACAAGGAACGATTGGTTAAATTTGCTAAATATGTTACGGATATAAACACCAGACCCAATAGGCCATATAATGCGAACCGTTCGTCTCCTCTTAAACAGAAAAGGCCATTAACTAAAAAATTTATCAATGATATTTCCAAAATGAGTCCCCATACTTACAAAAATTTCACAACTCCCCTGAATTGGAGTAAAGTGAAAAAATATTCATATACTCCCTACACACACAACCAGGAATACAGATTTGACAACAAGACCAGGAAGTGGGTTCTCAACAACAAGAACTCCTATATACATGAAAAATGGAACGCGCGCAACAATAGGGCAATCCTATATGGGTTTAACCCCAGGCGCAACAAATGGGTGCCCAAGTCCATAATAGAAAAGGCCAAATCAATACCCCTGGTGGTATTTAAAGATAAAGCACCATAATTATGTATAATGGATATCGTTTTTTCTGAGCCCCAGAAGAAGGATGGTGAGGTGTGGGTCACGACGCGCCAGGGGTCAGGCCGACCCATGTTCAAACAGTTTAATAATGTGAAAATTTCTGAAATCAATGATGATACAATTATTTTCAATCTTCAGGAGAACGACATAAGTTCCTATGATGAAGACATCCAGGCAGCCGCCAGGGGAAACAAGATTGAGTGGTTTGGTAGGGAGGTATCGGACAAGGTTCTGGAGAAGGCCTACAATTCACCCACAAAAGACGGGCAGTTTACTACCCAGGTGGGTTCCCGTGGGGTACGTTGTTTTACCCATGACAAGACAAGTGTAGCCCTGTCCGATCTGGGTGATAATTTGGTATGTGATATTGTTGTTGAACTCCAGCACCTATGGTTTATCAAGAGGGGGTTTGGGCCAGAATGGTCAATTGTTCAGATCAAGACTCACCCCGAGCCCGAGGAAGATCCTTATGATTCATATCTTTTCCAGGATGACCAGTAAAAAATATTATATAACTTTAATACTAAATGGCAAAGAACAACGGTAGAAGTTTAATGGTTTTGGCTGTCCTCGCAATTTTCGCCCTTATATTATTTAACTGCAGTGGATCGACGGTGAGCAGATATTCTCCCCTGGGTGATGATGTTGACGCGAGCCAGTCGGTTTATGCGCCTGTTTCCATGGACGGTAACAATATCCAGGTGGGAGCCTGTGCCCTCCAGAAGGGTGGCACAGGTCTGGCGTCGGCTCTCCTCCCCAAGGAGGTGGCCACCCAGGAGAAGTTTGGGCAGTTTGCCCCAGACGAGATCCTTAAGGGACAGAACTTCCTGGATCCCCGTGACCAGATTGGTTTCCCCGAGACCATAGGTGGCACCCTCAGAAACGCGAACCAGCAGGTGAGATCCGAGCCCCCGAACCCCCGTAACCCAGTGACCATTTTCAATGTCTCAACAATTGGCCCCGATACAATGAGAGCTCCATTTGAAATTGGTGCGGGCTGTGCTTAAAGATTAAATACTATTAATATTTAAATGGACAAGGAGAACATCATGTTGAGTGATGAGTTCAAGGCAGCCATGAAGGAATGGGTAGAACTTAAAAATACACTGGAAGACGCCAGGAAGGACATGAAGGGGCTTAATACCAGGGAGAAGAACCTCAAGACATACATCAAGGGCGTAATGTCTTCCCAGAAAATTGATACTTGCAACCTACGAAAGGGGAAGGTATCTCTCAAGAAAAAGACATCCAAAAAGGCAATTACTAAGGAAACCATCGAAAAGGGGCTGTTGGCATTCTTCGATGGAGATGACCAGAGAACCCAGGCAGCGATTGAATCTATCAATAACCAAAGAGAAACCGTCGAGTCGGAAGTGCTTTCGGCGACGGGCTTAAAGACCAAGGCCGAAGAATAACTAATAAGCACCCACAACCACAATGGTAAATGAATATGTTAAGGATGAGCATCGCGCGACAAATGACTCCCATCATCAAGAAACTGATGATGAGTATTGTATGGATAATGATCCCATGGGAATAGAAGATTGGGAAACCTTTTATTCAGACGATCTCTATAATCTATGGGGACGGATGGATGGATACCTTAAGGAGACGGGTGCGGGGGGGTATATGCTGCTCAATGTAGCATGGCCAGACTTTGTTACGTTCTGTTATAACAGTTCCCTACAGAACAAGTATTGGTCAGCGGTGGGACACTAAAATACTGGTATATATATATATATGTTTGACATTTCATCCCCCAAACTCGCCATACCTTCGGTACTCTTTGTAGCCCTATCGAAAAAAAATAAAATTATGTATAACTCCCTTATATATGTAATCCTATTCAAAATAATCGCAAAAGTATTAGGCGTAGTCGTTTCCAGAGCAGACCTCCTCACCACATGGGGACTATTTCTCCTCCTTAATCTCAGACCAGGGGGGGCAACGGGCGAGTTTACTATACTCATAAACACGGCGATGTTTGTACTTATTTATGCGTTTGTCAGAAAGACTTTTCCAAACTATTATTAGGCTAACCATGATAAAATATCTTATTCTGGGTCCAGCGGGAATGGGGCTTTACGCAATACTGGGTTCCCTACACCACCTCCAGGACACTAACAAACTAACACACCTGGAAGAAATATCGGGTGCATCGGCAGGTGCGCTCATGGGGTTCCTGTACTGTCTTTATAAGGGGGATATGAAACAAATCCTGGAACAGGCACTGGAAATGGATATCGAACACAAAACGAAGGTAAATCTATATTCCCTCTTTAAACAATATGGCTTTGTGGACTGGGTGGAAATCAGAAAAACCCTGTATGATCTGGGTGAGAAAATGACGGGGATCAAAAAAATAACAATGGAGGGCTTATTC
>Ga0075447_10001259_pt1 | contig 12065 bp, 10 predicted proteins | sample CoawatmetaG10DNA_FD_72352 | JGI IMG/M metagenome (GOLD analysis project Ga0075447, IMG submission 72352) | Marine microbial communities from the West Antarctic Peninsula - Coastal water metaG104-DNA | ecosystem: Environmental > Aquatic > Marine > Coastal | place: Atlantic Ocean: West Antarctic...
GTTCTTGGTGGTATTGGTCTGAGGCTAAGTGAATGGCCTTGTCTTACTCCGATAATGGACCCTATAAATTTTTTGTTCGTTGGCCGTATGGTAAAAGAAAAGGGTTTTGGGGAATTTATTCAGGCAGCAAAAGCTCTAAATACAAGGTACCCTAATGTATCTTTTACAGCGTTGGGAGAGCCAGAGAAACGAGAAAAGAAATTTACTTTAGATTATTTAAAAAGATTAGACAAAGCAGGTATCGTCTCCTGCCCCGGTCAGGTGGAAGTCCGTGAGTGGTTTGCTCAATGTTCGGTCTTCGTCTTACCGTCTTATAGAGAGGGGGTGCCTCGAAGTACTCAGGAAGCAATGGCTTTAGGAAAACCAGTTATCACAACGAACGCACCTGGTTGTAGAGATACTGTGGTCGAGGGGAAAAATGGATTTCTGATAGAAATCGGTGATGTAGAGTCACTGATCAAGGCCATGGAAAAATTTATTTTAAGGCCAAGTATTATCTCCTCCATGGGTGCTCAGAGTCGTATGATGGCGGAAGAAAAGTTTGACGCCCACATCGTAAATGAACGAATTTTTGACCTGACTAAAATCTGACGGTGACACCTACATTAGAGCATGCGAGTTATTGTTTCTAATAACCTATATGACAAAAGGAATTAATCGGCAAATAATATTGCTTATGAAGGGATGCACTTTATGACAAGCAATCCACGCTTAACGTTTATTATTCCTGCTTATTTAAAAAGCATTGATGATAAAAATATCTTAGTTGAGACTATTCGAAAAATTCTAACTATTTGTCAAGATGTAGTGGTTATTTCTCAAGGAATAAATCCGCAGCTACATCATGAAAATATTCGCAGTTTTCATTCTCAATACAGCCTGGGGAAGTGGGGTGCGATAGAAAAGGCAAAAGGATTTACGCTTAAAGAATTTGTTTTTATCCATGATGGTGATAATCCTTTTAAAGCCGAATCATATAAAAACATATTAAAGTTTGAGACAAATTCATTTATCCAAAGGGATAACATATTGCTATTTGCTCAAGACGAATTAAGTAAAGACTCAAGAAAGTACATTGAATTATTTTTAAATAAGTACAGCAATGAAGCGCGAGGTACTTGTGTTGATATTCAGAGTGGCGCAGTGATTCTTGAAAACAGTATATTCCAACAATTAAATTTCAGTAGTTTTGGTGATTATGGGGGTGAATTGGCGATATACGATCACTTGATTAAACATAATATCCCTGTTGATATCATGGATATGGCAGTTGAGGAAGGTGACGGTAGACAAAGATCTCACTATACAATCGAGAAAATATTACAGTCGGTGATACGTTCTCCTTTGAGTATGACTAGAATATTGGAGATTTTGGAAGTATGCATGCATGATTGTGATAGATATATAGGTTCCAGTCTGAAGTTTAAGGCTGAAATTTTATATTTTTTAAAAAAATACGATTTGGTTTATTAAGAAAATACTAGGTGGAAATGACATATGAATAAAGAAAAAATATTGATTACTGGAGTGGCTGGTCTTTTAGGTTCTAGATTGGCAGATTGGATTATAGAGAATACTGATTATGAGGTTGTTGGGATTGATGATTTAAGTGGAGGATACAACGAAAACATAAATAGAGCGGTAACTTTCTATGAATTTGATTTAGTTGATCTCAATGCTTTGCAGGGTGTTTTCAAAAGAGAGAACATCGGTATCGTCTACCATTTTGCGGCTTACGCTGCAGAGGGATTGAGTCCTTTTATCAGGAAGTATAACTATCAAAACAACCTCATTGCCTCTGCCAATCTAATCACATGTAGTATCCAGTATGAGGTATCAAGGTTTGTTTTTGCTAGTTCTATGTCTGTCTACGGTAACAAGTATACGCCTCCCTTTAGTGAGGACATGAGGCAGGCCCCAATTGATCCATATGCTATTGCAAAATATGCTGTTGAAATGGATTTGGAGATTGCTCATGATCAACATGGATTAGACTACACCATTGTTCGACCTCATAATTTTTATGGTAGAAATCAAAATATTTGGGATAAATATAGAAATGTTCTAGGCATTTGGATGTTTCAGATACTAAATGACATGCAGCCAACTATTTTTGGAGATGGAGAGCAAGTAAGAGCTTTTAGCTATGTGGATGATTCTGTTGTTCCTTTTTGGAATGCATCTCAGCGCGACAATTGTATTGGCGAAATCATTAATTTAGGTGGGATTAAAGAATATTCAATCAACCAAGCATGCGACGTATTGGTTGATGTTACTGGGACCAAATTAAAGCCAATCCATCTAGAAGCGCGTCATGAGACTAAATACGCATGGTCAACATGGGATAAGTCAGTTGAATTGCTAGATTTTAAACATGAGATTGATCTTGAAAAAGGCGTCGAGTTAATGTGGGAGTGGGCAAGGAAACAGCCGAACAGGAATAGATTTGAATGGCCTAAATATGAGTTAGAAAAAGGGATATATGATTACTGGAAAAATTAATTTTTTTTAGCTAACGTAAACATACTCACTACTGCCAGTGCAGTAGATGTGGGATCACAAAGGCAATCGAGGAACAATACATTGGTAATGTTGCTAATTGCGTTAATATTTTATTCATTTACTAAGTTGTGCTCGCAGAGCGTCAAAATCATATTTGGGACCTCTAAGTATGTTTTAAAGTTTGGTGTGGACGATAGTATTTACAGTGCCGTTTATGACATTAAAAGTGCGTTTCACGTGCCGATGCCAATTAAGGAGAATTGCGTGCGCACTGTGATCGTGAATTTTTTAAATATTCTTTTTAATTAATAGCTAGGAGTTAAGTTATATGTATTTGAAAGTACTAATGATATTTTTCAGAAAAATCGATAACAAATGTGGGATAAATACTTATGTATTCGCAAGAGCGTTGTATCTAAAACTTGTAGATATTGCCAACATTATATTTCGGGTTATAGATAAATATAGGCTTTTCGCTTTTAGGAATAACAAAAAAAATAAGCCAATTAAGTTGCATCTTGGTTGTGGGGAACGACATAAAGATGGCTACTTAAATATTGATTGGCGAAAGACACAGGCAACTGATTTTGTATGTGATATAACCGCCATCCCTTTCAAAAATAATTCTATTTCAGTTATTGAAAGTTACCATGTGATTGAGCATCTGTCTAAAGATGATGCGATTAAAACTTTAGAAAATTGGTATAAAATGCTCGAGGTTGGAGGGAAGTTAGTTATTGAGTGCCCTAATTTCGATGAAGCTGTAAAAGAATATCTTGATGGAAACCAAGACCGAATCTATAACATTTTTGGTTATCGTAGATTTCCAGGGGATGGACACCTATTTGGATATAATTATGAAAGGTTGGCAATGGTTTTAACGTCTATTGGGTTTTCTAATATATGTAATGTTGAACCGCAAGACTATCATATTGCTGAGGAGCCCTGTTTGAGAGTTGAGGGCGTAAAAGGTAATTAAAAACGTTCTAGAGGAACTTCACGTGTATCAACGGCCACCACTTGGTGGGTTTACATGTACTCAAAATCGAATCCTTAGGCATTAAATAAATGAGTCAAACAGCAATCCAAAGTAAGGTAGTGTCCGGCGTTGGTTGGTCCTCATTCTCGAGTATTATTAATTATGTTTTGCTCTTTACTAGAACGTTCATATTAGTAAGATTTTTGGCACCAGAAGATTTTGGGGTGATGGCCTTATCACTCTTACTAGTAACAGTGATGAAGCAATTTTCTCATATTGGTTTAGAATCGGCAATTATCCAAGAAGATGAGGTAAATAAAAGGACAATTAATACGGTTTGGACTGTATCGATCGTAAGAGGTTTTTTGTTTTTTGGGTTAATAAACATCTTCAGTCCTTTTTATGCTAGTTTTTTCGACGAGCCAGAGCTAATAACAATTTTAACAATTTTGTCATTTGCCGCTATTTTTAATGGGTTTAAAAATAGCTATGTTGTGTCAACCGAGAAAGAGCTGAGGTTTGATGTACTTTTTAAGTTAACTGTAATCACTAATCTTGTAGAGTTTATTACTACAATTGTTTTAGCGATAATGTATGTAGACGCCATGGCCTTGGCTGTTGGATACGTAGTGGGTAGTATCACTGGGTTAATACTCTCCTTCGCGCTGATCGAGAGAAAGCCGAGATTTGTTTTCAATCGTTATGAATTCTTCAAATTATTTAAGTTTGGGAAATGGGTTTTTGGTAGTGGAATATTAATATTTTTAATACTAAATATTGATACAACAGTTATAGGCAAGGTTTTAGGGGTAGCAATGCTTGGTTACTATCAAATCGCATTTCGTTTAGGAAACTTTGCCGCTACAGATATTGTACTAACGTTCTCGAAATCTATTTACCCTTCCTTTTCTTTAGTAAAGGACGACTTGGCCATCTTGAAGGGTTATTTTTTTACGACAATTTTAATTATTTCAGCAGTTATATTGCCCATTATGGTGATTGTAGGTTTTTATGCTGAAAGTTTTGTAACTAATTTTATTGGGCAGAATTGGACGCAAATAATCTTGCCTTTGAAGATACTTATAATATTCGGATTAATCAGATCATTCGCATCTGTGTGTGGTTATGTCTTTTGGGCAGTAGGGAAGCCGAAAATTCCAGCCAATATCTCACTGGCTCAACTACTTCTTATTTCAATAATAATTTTACCTCTTACGAATGAATATGGAATTGCGGGAACTGCTCTAGCGGTTACGATACCTTTAGCTATTACATCTATTATTAGTTTTTATTTTGTAAGTGTGGAGCTGAAAGCTAATCTCAAAGATTTTCTTGAGTATTTATTGTCACCCTTTCTTAGCGTGGTATTTTTATTGGTTACGATTTTTGTTATGAAATTGCAATTTGAATATATCGATTCAACACTATGGTTTGTCGTGAATGCTATATTTTTAATGCTTATTTATAGTTTATATTTGTTTGTATTTGATTATTTTGGTAATAAAAAAATATCAAATATTGTTAAAACAATTATAGACCATCGAGCTATGCATAAAAGCAGCTAAAAATAACGCTTTAAGTAATTGTCGCAGAGCCTTATAACTTACAATTTATTAGCTTGGGTGATCAAATCACACTAATAGCTTATAAACGTTTAGGCAAAGTATCTGTAAATTAAGACTAGTTTTTGATGGTAGTCTGCTATGGAAAATTACAAGGATGACAGAGATTACAATATGAAGAAGAAAATCTATAGAATAATTACCCTTACGCTTTACTACTCTAGATTGTTATGGGTCATAAATTATTTCTCTATACATAGGAAAATAGGGGTCATTTTAGGCTATCACAGAGTGTGTGATAAAAGTGATTTCTTGCCGGACAGTTTATCTATTTCAAAGAAGCGATTTTCAGAACAATTACAATTATTATCCAAACATTTTTTACCACAGAGTCTTGAAAGCTTGAGCTCTAGTAGTGATTGTAAAAGATTCTCGAAAGTTAATGTTTGCATAACAATTGACGACGGGTTTAGTGATATTGTTCAAAATGCTTTACCAATCCTAACAAAATATAAAATCCCATTTACTATTTTTATTTGTACAGGGATGATTGATGCTAAAAAACTAATGCCCCTGCATCAATTATATTATTTATTACATAACGAGAATCAAAGAGATTTAATAAAAAAACTAACAGCCGATTTGGAAAAGCAAAAAAGACTGCATGATTTAGTGCTTCAACCGGAAAAATTCATGAGAACATTGGAAAGCTTTTTGGGGTTTCAATTGAATAGCAACAAAGGTAATGAACTTGTTGGCTCATTAGGCTACGGAGCCTTTGACGAAAATTATCCAGATCTAATGTACTTGTCCTGGAAAGATCTAAAGTTAATTCAATCGACAGGGAACTCTATTGGGGTCCATACGCATAATCACCCAAGGTTAGGGTATTTGAGTAAAGTTGAACAAAAAGATGAAATTATAAAATCAATTGTAGTTCTTGGTGAAAATTTAGGGATTTATCCAAAAGAATTTGCATATCCTTTTGGGGATAAGAAATCATACAATAACGATACGATAGAAATACTTAAGGATTTAAAATTTTCATTAGCATGCACTACAGATGATGGTTTTTATAATAAAGATGACGATGTATTTAAATTAAAGAGAAAGATGAATTTAAATACACCTATAGATGTGTTTGCCTTTGAGGTACTTGGATTTGATAGTAATTTAAGGGATTTTTATAATAAGTTAAAAGAAAAATATAATTCTAGCCTTAATTTTATGCCAATTGGCCAGCATATGAGGTATCGATATATATTCAAACATCTTCGATTTATTAATGCTGATGCCATATTGGAAATCGGCGCTTCGTCGCCCGCTTATCTAAAAAAAATATCTAATAAATATGTCAACTCTGAAATTATAGGAGTGGATGTCGTAAAAGAAAATGTTAATTTGGCAAATAATATTGATGTTAAAAATCTTAAATATTATCTTGAAGACATGCAAACTCCTTCAAATATTATAATGGATAAAAGATTTGATTTAGTGATCTGTTCGGATGTTTTAGCTCATGTCCAAGATGACGTAAAACTCCTAAAAAATGTATTTAGTATTTTGAACTATGACGGTATTTTACTAATTCATACACCTACAAAAATCTGGAATAGAATTTTTCAAGAGTTCAATGATTTAAATATTGATACATTTACTATGGTTCGCCAGGGCTATAACTATGGAGAGATAGTTACTATTTTGTCAGAAATTGGATTTCAAATTATTTCCATTAAGTATACAAGTAAAATATTTGGAAAGTTAGCTTGGGAGTTGGAGCAAAAAGCCAATCGACATCGATATTTAACCAGGTTAATTTTTCCAATATTAAAGTTATTTGTTTCTTTTGACGGTTTTGTAGGTCGCTCAGGTAACGGTCTGATGATTGAATGTAAAAAAACAAAGAAGTAGTGGATTAAAATGAAAAATAAAACTGTTAGTGTCTTGGTTTTCGATCTTTCAGATAACGCATTGGTTAGGACGTATCCTATTGTTAAAGTACTTTCAAGGCGATATCGCGTTGAGATTATTGGTGTGGTCTTTGGGGGCGAAATTTATAATCCATATCAGGATGAATTTCAATTTAAAGTAGTTTCAAGAAATAGAAATAGAAATCGGTTTGTTGCATATCTACTAATGATAAAAGATATTATTAAGGCTATAGAGGGTGATGTTGTTTATGCATTTAAGCCAAAACTTTTTAGTTTTGGGGTGGGTTTACTAGCTAAAGTATACTACAAAATACCACTAGTTTTGGATATTGAGGATTTAGAAACTGCCAATTGGATTGGAAAATCTTTTGTATCAAAAGTAAGATTGGTCTTTAGTAGATTCGATTCTGAAAATGAATTTTTAAATTACGTAATGGAAAGATTTGTCCCAGTAGCTGACGACAGAATCGTAGTATCAAATTATTTAAAAAATAAATTTGGCGGTACAAAAGTTGTTCATGGTGTAGATATAAATTTTTTTAATCCAATTAATTTTGATAAGCAAGAGGTTAGAAGTAAGCTTGAACTAAATCATGAAGATATATATATATTGTTTAGTGGTATGCCTAGAGAGCATAAAGGAATTGAAGATCTTTTGACGGCGATTATAAATATAGGTCAAAAGAATTTAAAACTTTTGATAGTCGGTGGGGATGTTAATCATAAATATTACAAAAAGCTATTGTCAATTGGACAAGATTTTATAGTAGCTGTTGGCCCAAGGTCTCATGATGAAATGCCAAGCTATTTAGCTGCTTCTGATATTGTAGTGTTACCACAAAGGAACACGACATTTGCTATGGCGCAGGTGCCTGCCAAAGTATTTGAGGCAATGGCTATGGGAAAGCCAATTATTAGTACAAATGTGTCTGATTTAAGTGAAATACTGGCGGGCTGTGGAATTGTTATTGATCCTATAAAAGATACGACGGAGCTAGAAAATCAAATAAAATTATTAATAAACGACACATCTGTATCAAAATCTCTTGGAGTTTGTGCCCGAAGAAAATGTATTGCTGAATACAGCTGGGAGAGGATGGGTGAAAAATTATGTCCAATATTTGACAAACACCTACAAAAGTAATTTATTCTTGATATAAACTGATAATTATATTTCTTTTTAACCGACCGTTCGGCTGAGAGTAAAAAAGAGAGGTTATTATTTGATATTATGCTTGTTGAGCGTATCCAATAGATACCATAGGAAAAATGACAATGGGGAAAATTCTTGTTACGGGCGGTTCAGGATACATAGGTTCACACACTGTGTTGGAGCTCCTGGAGGCGGGGTATGAGGTAGTTGTTTGCGATAACCTCTCTAATTCGTCAAAAATATCTTTGGAACGGGTAGCTGAAATCACGGGGGAAACACTCACTTTTGTCAAGGGTGATGTCTGTGATGGCGAGACATTATCTGAACTATTTAAACTCCACACATTTGACGCTGTAATTCATTTTGCTGGTTTAAAAGCTGTTGGCGAATCTTGTGCTGAGCCTGTTCGCTATTACGAAAACAATGTTTATGGAACGTTGCAGCTGATAAAAGTAATGACAAAGTTCAATGTTAAAAAACTTGTTTTTTCATCGTCTGCAACCGTGTATGGCGATCCTCTAGAGTTGCCGCTAAAAGAGACTACTCCGACCGGGTTGCCAACCAACCCTTACGGAAAGTCAAAATTAATGATAGAAAATATCCTTGGAGATCTTGTCAAGTCAGATCCGCGTTGGGCCATCATTTCTCTCCGTTACTTTAATCCTGTGGGGGCCCATAAGTCCGGGTTGATTGGAGAGGATCCCAGCGGAATTCCAAATAACTTAATGCCGATCATTTGCCAAACCGCTAAAGGAATAGGAAAAGAGCTAACTATTTTCGGTAACGATTATGAGACTCCCGACGGCACTGGTATTCGTGATTATATCCATGTTGTTGATTTGGCGAAAGGGCATCTCAGTGCTGTAAAAAAGGTACTTGATGGTCCGGGCGAGTGGACGATTAATCTTGGTACTGGCAAAGGCTACTCAGTGTTAGATGTTGTTAGGGTCTTCGAAGGTGTTAGTGGCGAAACAATCCCGTTTAGATTTGTTGCTCGACGTCCAGGTGATGTAGCTTCTTGCTACGCCGATGTAAGATATGCTGAGAAAACTCTGAATTGGAAAGCTGAAAAGAGTCTAACGGAAATGTGTGAGGACGCATGGCGGTGGAGATGTAAATATCCAAATGGTTATGGAAATTAGATGTTGGGTAAGTGCAGCTTTTCTTCGGTTTACTTAATAAGAGGTCAGATCTGCTGATCGCAGGTCTGTGGTTGATACTTTATGGTTGATCAATATATTGAAAATTTTATAGCCTTGAGTCGAGACATTTATGGTGATGATTTCGTTCCGCTTCATCGTCCAGTCTTTGAAGGTAATGAGCGCCAGTATTTGGTTGATTGTATAGACTCAAATTTTGTCTCTTCCGTTGGCGCTAAAGTTACAGAATTTGAGGAAAAAGTGGCTGAATTTACCGGTGCTCGGTATGCCGTAGCGACGGTTAATGGTACATCGGCGTTGCATGTGGCTATCCAGCTTGCGAACGTCTTCCCTGGGGATGAGGTTATTTCTCAGGCACTAACCTTCATAGCGACCTGCAATGCCATTAAATACTCTGGGGCATTCCCGGTGTTTGTAGATGTTGATTTAGACACTATGGGTATGAGCCCATCAGCGCTGAAATTTTTTCTCGAAGCTAACGCAGAAAAGAAGAGTGGGGGCGTCTTCAATAAAGTCTCTGGAAGACGCATAGGCGGCTGTGTCCCTATGCACACTTTTGGATTTCCTTGTCGTATTGAAGAGATTGCTAGTATTTGTAGGGATTGGGGCATTCCTTTAATTGAGGATGCGGCAGAATCTCTTGGTAGCTACGTTGGAAGTAGCCATACTGGGACTTTTGGAGCGATGGGAACACTAAGTTTTAATGGAAATAAAGTCATTACCACTGGCGGGGGCGGCATGCTGATTACTGATGATCCCGATCTGGCAAAACGCGCGAAGTATATTACGACCACAGCGAAAGTGCCTCATCCTTATGAGTTTGTGCATGACGAAGTCGGGTACAACTATCGTATGCCAAATTTAAATGCAGCTTTAGGCTGCGCGCAAATGGAACGGTTAGATGAGTTTTTATCGGTAAAAACGAAGTTGTCTGAACAGTGGGGTCAGTTTTTTGAAGGGATGCAGATCAACTTTACTCGAGCAATTGAGGGTAGTAAAGCAAATCATTGGCTTAACGCCATAGTGCTGAACTGTAAAAATGGTCGTGATAAATTTTTACAACAAACCAATGATAGTGGTGTTATGACTCGGCCTGTTTGGCAGCTGATGCCTCACCTTTTAATGTTTCAAGACTGTCAGACTGACGGACTTGAAAATTCACTTTGGTTACAAGACCGCGTAGTTAACATTCCATCCAGTGTTCCAAATGGGGCTTTGGCTAAATGGTCGATATGAATATTTTGCAGTTAATTGGAAGAACCGCTCCACTCTTTGAAGCTGATATTTCTTCTCGAAATAATGAGCTTGCAGAGCTAGTATCTGGAAGTCGGTTTTTAGTTATCGGTGGTGCTGGTTCCATTGGTCAGGCTGTAACTCGTGAGATATTTAAACGAAATCCTATTGCCTTACATGTTGTCGATATTAGCGAAAATAATATGGTGGAGCTAGTTCGAGATATACGCAGTACGTTGGGTTATATTGATGGCGATTTTCGAACATTTGCCATTGATTGCGGGAGTCTAGAATTTGAGGCCCTTATGAATACCTCATTAAGTTATGACTATGTTCTTAATCTCTCAGCTTTGAAACATGTACGTAGTGAAAAAGACCCTTTCACCTTGATGCGCCTTATTGAAGTGAATATTTTAAACACTATTAAAACGTTTCAGATGGCTAGAAAGCAAGGTGCTAAAAAGTATTTTTGTGTTTCTACAGACAAGGCGGCCAACCCCGTTAATATGATGGGTGCAAGCAAACGAATCATGGAAATGTTTTTGATGCGTGAGAGTGAAACCATGTCGGTTTCGACCGCTAGATTTGCGAATGTTGCCTTTTCTGATGGTTCCCTACTACATGGATTTAATCAGAGATTTTCTAAGCAGCAACCCATATCGGCTCCGAATGATGTTCGACGCTACTTTGTGACGCCACAGGAATCCGGTGAACTATGCCTCATGTCATGCTTACTGGGTGATAATAGAGATATATTCTTTCCAAAGTTGAGCGAACAGCTGGATTTGACCACTTTTTCGGATATTGCTGAGCGATATCTCGAACAGCTAGGCTTTGAACCATATCATTGCTCTACTGAACAAGAGGCTCGAGATAGATCCGCAGAGTTGATAGCATCGAAGCGTTGGCCTTGTTACTTCTTTAAATCGGATACGTCTGGCGAAAAGGATTTTGAAGAATTTTTTACGGATAATGAAATCTTGGATATGGGGCGTTTTGAAAATCTTGGCGTAATTAAAAACACTGCTAACTATAATTCTTCCAATCTTGATGAGTTTATTAGAACTATTGCGGATATTCGGAGCAGTAGAACATGGGAGAAACCTCCTCTGGTAGCACTATTTAACCGCATGATTCCTGACTTTAAGCACAAAGAAACCGGTAAATACTTAGATGGGCGGATGTAAACCATGCAACGATTATTCGATATAATTTTTTCCGGGATAGCTCTACTAATTCTTTCACCTTTAATACTTCCACTGATGTTTATTTTAAGAGTGACAGGTGAGGGTGAAGTTTTTTTTACTCAAATCCGGGTAGGAAGAAGCCGGGAGGTTTTCAAGTTATATAAGTTCGCTACTATGCTTAAAGATAGCCCTAACATGGGAACTGGGACAGTGACCTTGCGTAAAGATCCTAGGATATTGCCCTTGGGTGGTTGGTTGCGTGGCACAAAAATTAACGAGTTACCGCAGCTTATTAATATTTTTAATGGGGATATGAGCGTCATAGGGCCGAGGCCTCAAACCCAGCGATGTTTTGATG
>Ga0075447_10001276_pt1 | contig 12000 bp, 10 predicted proteins | sample CoawatmetaG10DNA_FD_72352 | JGI IMG/M metagenome (GOLD analysis project Ga0075447, IMG submission 72352) | Marine microbial communities from the West Antarctic Peninsula - Coastal water metaG104-DNA | ecosystem: Environmental > Aquatic > Marine > Coastal | place: Atlantic Ocean: West Antarctic...
TTTCTAGCCATATTTGGTGCGTAATGACACTCATATACCATGTACTTCCCAAACGTATAATCTGATTAAAAACTAATACTACTAATGACATCAATCCAAGTAGTATGAAAAATTCATCAGTTGAAAGTCCAATCCAAGTCATTATTTCAAAAAAAATATCATTTGAATTTAATATTTCGGGATTTGCAGCAACAGTAAGAAATGGAATAACAGAAATAACTCCAAGAAGGTCTGTAACTCCAGAAAGAAATTGAACAAAAACTGCAAAAATAAGCCTTCTGCGTTGATATTTATTGAGAATTCTCCAAACCTTTATAAAATTATTTTTCACAGAAATACCTAATTTAAATGCATGTTTTATTAAAACTCTGACTGATAAAAAAATGCTTCATTACACCTTTATCGTATCTTTGAGAAAAATGACATAGATCAAAAATTGGAACATGCATATTATTAAAACTCCCTTAAATATCTAGTTTATTAAATCTTTATTTTTTCTTAGAAAATCAGCACCTATTCTTAAATTTGGACTCTTAATTTTGTTTGGTCCAAAGAGCAACCAAAATCGCTCCTGTAATTCTTTATCCTCCTCTTTAGTCTCCCAAGTACCATTTAAACGCTCATCCATTTCAATAGAAACTTGCCTTATTTCTTCTGGTGAATTCTCAATCAACTCAATATTTAATTTTGAGAATATTTCGTTAGTTTCAATTCCACCAAATTCTAAATCCAATATTTCAGAAAACACCATAAAACGCTTTTCCTTTACTAAATAAAACTTTTTAAAAATGAATAGGCTATTCAAAGTCCAAGTTGATATTTGTTTTAAAATAGTCCAATTCACATAAACTACAGGCAATCTAAACATTTCGGGTAATACCGATACTCCCCCGTCTGAGCAGAGAAAAAAATGACAATTACTACCTATATATACATCATTAAAATCCGTTCTATAGATAGTATTGGCATAATCTATAATTCGACTATTATGGGTACTAATTTTATGTTTAACAACTGCACCCATTCTAATTGCATAATACCCTCTATCCGTCATACTTTCTGCAGCAGATAAATAGTTTGTAATATCAGAATCACGATAATTATGGTAGTTCCAGTCATTGTCAGACTCTACCTTGTCAAGAAATGCTGAGTCTCTAGAATGGAAACATATATACTTTGTGTTTTTTGGTACCCCTATTCTTCTCAGAGAATCACTTCCAATAGAATATTCTTCCTTAGTAAAAAAAATATTTGATTGATGGTTGTCTAAAACTTTTTTTAATTTAGAATTAACCTCAGATTTTTTTTGAGAAAATTCACTATCAGATAAAAAATTATCTTTATTAGTTAGATACACTCCGTGGCTTGGAATTAAGTATTTTTCATATCCCAGAAATAAATTATTAATTCTTATTACAGTATTCCAAAAAAAAGTATGCTTAGATAGTTTAGAAACCCTATCCCACATTTTAAGCCATTGACTATTTAAATGCGATGTTGATTTAGAAATGTATATTAGGTCTACGTTATTATTTTTCCCTTCTACCTTTCGCTCGCTTAAATACCAGTCAAGTTTATACACTCCACCAATTCTACCAAAATCAACAACCATGAATCTCACCTGCCTTAATGGCTGTATTATTCGAATAGTTATTACAACTGGAATAGCAAAGATACAAGTAAACAATAATTTAACAATATTGGTGAATCTAATTAAATTCATGAAATTAATTCATATAATAAGTTGGCGGAAGTATCGTATCAATATTTAATTTAAAATTATTATTTTTTGGTTCTATAGCTATCTCAGTAACACAATCTTCAACTCTTAACCATAGATCATTAATATTGTATTTAATAAGATAGCCATCTTCATAGTATTTTGAAGAATATTAAAACGATAAACAGTGTATTAGTATCTCTCCCAATTAAATTTATCAAACCAGTCTGCTGGGATACTTCTATTTACATCTTCAATCTGTTTTTTGCTTAACACACTCCTCCACTCATTTATACTACCCTTACGGAGATGAGATTTACTTTTAAAAGAAGGTTTTTCAGGATACACAAAATTATCTTCAGATATTCCATAAAAAGATACAATTTCTTGAAAGTACTTTCTAGGATTATGCACTAAATCTTCAAAATGAGAGAAATGTATCTTACAGGGAAATTCTGGATTGTTGTCAGCCTCAATCCATCCACTAATCCACTCTACATTGACCCGAATAAAGTATTCATTAATTTGCCAATCTATTTGCTTATGAATAGACCACTCAAAATAACCATCTGGGATTCTATATTGTATTAAGGCTTCAAAATTCCCAGTAAACCTTAGATATTCCATATAATGCACCCAGGATATAAGTGCTTGTCTTGGGTCTCGAAAGTTGACAATGATTTTATCAGTAATGAGAGAAATGGTCCAAAGATTCGGTTTCAATGCCGCTGCATGAGCATTCACAAGTCCATCTGGCATGGGATTAAATCCGGAATCAGATAAATAATCTGGAAATTCAATAATCCCATAATCTGGAAACCAAGCATCAACAAACCGAATTTCAGATCCAAGGTTTTTTAACCCTAAGCCATTTTCCAATGCCTTACTTACAAATCCTGTACCTGAACGAGGCATACTGATAAAAAAAATCACCCCTGTTTTTTCTTCCAAGTTTTTCTGTTTCCTCTGAAGCTTCAAAGATAATGCAATATACTTTGTAGCTTTCCTCTGGTAACCGCCTGCAATGTAATTTCTCGCCATACGGTCATGCAATAAATAATCATCTGGGAATTGATGAATCAGTTCCTCATTGACTTTCAACAATTTTTGATACTTTTTTGCATCAAAATCCAGTCTAACATTATCTGCATTGGCGCCTAAGGCATTAAACCTTTCAATTTGCTCTTTAAATCGGCAATAATATACTTCTTCACAATGACCTGCAATGAGCAATTTCACCCTCTCAAAATCATGTATCTTGAACAATAGCTCAATTAAATAAATATCTATTGAATTATTGTTAACTATTTTTTGCAGAAAAAACAGAAAAGAAATTAATATTTTTGCAGAAAAAACCTTAGCAGATCTAGGGGTTTTTTGCCTAATTATATTTAATATTTTTATAAGCATTCAATTATAAATCCAAGTAAATCTCGCTATTCCTAAGAACTTTAATTTCTTTGATTGCTGCAAATGCCTCATTGATTAATTTAAAAGATTTCTGTGAAAATTTTGACTTCAATGTTCTTACTCCAAAAGATCGACATGTTTATGAAGAAATTCCTGGCTGACAGGGGCAAATGCTTTAACTGAATGACCTCCGTATTTTTGACCGGATTTTTCTGCTATAACTTTAAACCGTTTTTGGAGATCGTCAGGTTCTGGTAAATTATTACCATCAGTTCGTTTAATCATCTCCTTTGTTGCCGCTTCTAATTCCTCAGGTGTATTCTTTATCGATTGAAGCCCAGCAGCATCATAATCCCCCTCCACTCCAAACATACTAATAGGTGGAGTCAGAAGCTCTTGAAAAGATAGATATTTATTAGTATTTTTTACCTTCAACAAACTTATAATAGCTAGGTCGTGTTCCATTAGACTGAAATATTCAGAACCTGGTGTGCAGTTCGAATAGAGCACTGGCACCCCAAAATATCGAGGGATCCTGAAATAACCAGAAGAAGTGCCAATACAGAAACTGCAGGTTGCCCCAAGAAAGACATCCATCCAATCGGACCTGATTTCGTGATGGGCATAATCAATTAACTGCGGCATTGAAGGAAGTTGTGTCATGGAAGGGTCCCCCATGCGAAATACCCAGCCACCAGAGCTGGTAATTGCTTCAATAGCTTTGACATAATCTTGAGGATTAGCATTTCGATAGTTTTCAGTAGTATTCTCACGAGTTTCACCCCGGTATCCCGGTTCACGTACATGCAGAGTTACGTACCAGGCATCTTTTGGTAGACCTAGTTTTTGCAAAACCTTTTTCCCCATTTCCCCATGACTATCACTCAGTGTAAAAAGTGCTGAATCTAAACCTTTCTCTGTTCGTTCCCCCTCTATAAGGTTGGCAGCAATGTCAAGAAACGGGCAACCCTCATTTAAAGGGAGGCATAATCCAAGTGGTAGGGTCATTAGAGCCTCAAGCTTCTTCAACACCTGAATTGATTCTCTATCCTGGATTACATTAATGTAGGGTTTAAAATAACTAAAAAGTGCGGGGTTACGTAATTGAACATTTTCGGGCAAGAGAAGGAATAATTTTTTTGCGGATCTTAATCCATATTGATTAGCCCGCAAGAGACCCTCAATCGCATAGTGGTTGCCCAAGCTGCCACTAACCATTCCTTCCCAGATGAATTCAATATCCAATTCTGAAAAGCCAGTTTTGACTTTCCAATCCTGCATGATTTCTGCATATCGGTTCATATTTTCGAACTGCTGAATATCAGTTAATATATGTAGACATTGAGTTAGATGCAGCTGAGGCAAGGGGTGCTCTGGGTTCTTGCGCACCAGTTCCTTAGCGGCACTTAAACGATATTTAGGATCAGTGATTGATTGGATTTTACGTATCTGGAAGTCCAAACTATTTGTTTTTTGGATATCAACTCCCTGCCTTCCCAAAAGGTTGAGCATTGCTCTAATAACTTCTTTTATGTTTTTTTGTAATAAACCCATTATCAATTCCTTCAAGTGCTTTTAATATCTAGAAAATCTTCCAACATTTTTTCTGTATTTGGTAAATATATATTATGGTCTTTAACTATGCTTGATATATTCAAGTTAGTTTTTACTTTGAAAATTCCTGGCACCGAAATATCCCCAGGAGCAGAAATTATTAGCTCTTTATTAAATTTTAATTTTTTTGCTATAATTTTTGCAATCTTATCATATGCCATATCTTCAGGACCAGACAAATGGACTATACCACTCCATTCATTTTTTATTGCATAACATATTGTTTTGATTAATGAATCCAACGGGACTAATGAAGCAAATAAATTATTATAAGCAATTATTTTTTCACCTCTCTTTAACTTTGAAATCCAATCAACAAATAAAGGGAAATAGGGATCAATTACTTTTGTTACTCTTATAATTAATCCATTATTATTTAATATAATTTTTTCTGTTATAGCCTTATGAGAACCATATATATTCTGAGGCTCAGGCTTATCATTTTCTTTTGCAAAACTAATTTCTCCATTAAACACATGGGATGATGATAAAAAAATTATTTTAGTTTTGCTACATTTGTACTTGGATATAATTTTTTCTACACCTTCTACATTTATAGCATAAGAAAGTGATTGATTTTCTTGGCATTGTCTAATCTTTGATAAACCTGCAAATATTAATATAATATCCAATTCCTCAAATTCTGGCCAATCTTTCTCGTTATCAGTAATATCAAGATATGGAAAATTTGAACCTAATCTTTTGGTTGTTCCAAAAATGTTATATCTAGAACTTTCAAGTTCACTAAATAAAGAGGAACCAATAAGACCATCAACACCAATTATTAATATATTCTTAGACATAAAATTTATGAATTTTAAGTGAATCTACGTTTAACGATTTTCAATATCACAATAATTTATTCTCACTAAGGTAATTACAGACTTTTATAAATGCTTTGATATATTTATCAATAAGTTTTTCTGATTCAAATGTAAATGTTGGAAGGCTAAAGGTATTGTTATAGAAAAATTCACTAACAGGAAGATCCCCCTGATTATAAAAGTATCTTTGATCGATATTTTTATTCTCAATTTTAGATATCCCAAAATTATTTATTACCGATACTGGCTCTTTGAATAATGGTAATAAATGTAGTGGTGGATTACCACTTTGTCTAATCTCCATTCCTTCCGCTTGTAAAGCATTAATAAATATATTTATATCAATATTATTTAGTTCTTTTTTTATAATGAAAGGTCGATATCCATAATATGCACCTCTAGTTACATTGTCTCTTATAACTGGAGGAGATAACCCAGGAATATTTAATAACCCTTGGCTAAGATAATCAAGTCTTTGTTTTCTTGAAGAAATGTAAAAATCTAACTTCTTTAATTTTTCTAGGGCAATTACAGCACATATTGGGTTAATCCTATGCTTACATCCAAGACCTGTTTCACGATATCTAATATGTTTTTTAAGTTTTATCCCATTCTCAAGCCTTGGACCAAAATCACTGAAAAGTAATGCCCTTTCATATAATTCTTGATTATCAGTAATCAAAATACCACTTTCACCAGCAGATAACATTTTTGTATTATTCATACTAAAACAACCAATCGCACCAAACGTACCTACTTTTTTTCCTTTATACAGAGATCCATGAGCATGAGAGCAATCTTCAATAATTGCAATATTATTCTTTTTTGATATCCTCATGATTTCATCCATGTCACAAGGATGTCCACATAAATGAGTCACTACGATTGCTTTTGTCCTATTTGTTATTTTTTTTTCGATTTCTATAGGATTAATATTTCCAGTGTCTGGTTCACAGTCACATAAAACTGGTAATGCATTCAACTGTTTTAATGGCGATGCAGTTGCGTGAAAGGTGAGTGCAGGAGCAATTACTTCATCTCCTTCACTGACGCCTACTGCAAAAAAAGCCGCATGCAATGAGGAAGTTCCTGAATTAGAAGTAAGTGCAAATTTTGTATCGTGGTAATTTGCAAATTCCGATTCAAATTCTGCAACTATAGCAGGATACCCATTTATATTTTTACTCCCATTTTTCATGAATTCTGCTACAGCCGCTATCTCTTCCTTTGATGTAACAGGCCAACTCCAGTGAGGATGAGCTTCATCAATACTTTTTATTCCTCCATGAATGGCAAGCTTTTCTATTTTCATTTTGAAGTTATTTTTTTAAGTTAAAGGTGGTAATAAATAATAATAATTAGCTATCAAAGACATATTTCATCTTTGCGTTAAACAATCTCAATTCTATAGATATCCTAGTATCTTGTCCTAAGTTATAACTTGCACCATGCAGTAAATTTGGGTCAAAGATAACCCCTTGTCCTAAACTTAATTGAGGGCGGCAATATTTAAACTTACCTGTGTAATCATCACCATACGTCGTGCTTATATAGTTACTATCTTCTTCTATAAAATTATCAGGATGATCATATAGATGACTTCCAGGCGCAAAATTTAATGTATATTTTTCGTTAAATCCTACAATTGGAAGCCAAATGGTTAGTAAATTTTCATCACCTAAATTCTTTACACTTCCAACATGCTTGTCCAAGTGTATACCCCCTACGTCATTCAACAAATTAGGTCTAGCTATTCTAAAACTTGCATAATTTTCTTTCACCTCATCATTCTTAAGATTTCCCACCCAAATCAAACGAAATTCGTGATGATCCCAACACTCATCCATAATTTGTTTTATAGAGTTATTTTTTTTAATATTAGCACTAAAATTATTAAAATCTATACATCTAGTTGACGCATCAACGACTTGTTGATGAAAATCATCAGTTAGATTTAAATTATGATAATCTTTCAAATCATTTAAAAAAAGCCTATTTACAGCAATAGCATTTAATCTTTCATTAATTGCTTTTTTTATAGTCTTACTAATAATTTGATGCTCCTCAATACTGAAAATATCAATAATCGAAAAACCAGTTTTTAAAAAACTACTCATTTTTTCTTCATGTTTTTTTTATACTTCATAGTCTAAAATTAATAAAATTTGAGATCATACTGCATAATATACTTAGATGGTGGGTCAATATATTTTGCTGTAGTCATTTCTTTAGGTAAAAGACCAATACTCAATAATTCAATGAGTTTATCTCCCGCCTTTGCAGTTATTTTGCTAGAGTCAACACTAATGATTCTTCCAGGCTCAATTCTTTGTAAATCTTCAGAGGATTTCTCTGTTTTAATAACTGTCACTTTTTTTATTTTTATAATATGCTTATTAAATATCAAGTTTGCACAAGGATATGGCAACATGAATGATTGAACTAATTTTGTTATAGAGGCAGCAGACATTCTTAAGTCAAGGGTTACATCATGTGGTGTCCTCATACGCCAATAATTTGCCAACTCATGATTTTGTTTCTCTTTAGAGTAGCTAGGTTCTAAAATTAACTTGAGACACAAGATTTTTGTACTCTCATATGCTGCCAAATTCACCTTAGAATTAACATCTGTAATTGTATCATCATTAGCAATCTGTATAGGATACTGAAGGATAATATTACCAGTGTCAATCCCCTCATCCAACTCAAAAAATGATAACTTTGTTTCATTAATACCTAAATCAATAATCCAGTGAAGAGGATGACGACCTCTATTAAAAGGGAGCGCTGTTGGATGAGATCCAATACAAAAATTTCTGGGTATATCTAGAACTTCTTTACCAATAATTTTTGGCCACGATACAAATATGTAATCTGGATCTATTTGCCTAAGGATTTTGATTGAATTTGGTGAATTTATATCTAGAAATTCATGAAATGAGATATTTTTTTGCGTTGCGTATTGCTTGATATTGGTACTATTATTCGGAAGAGAGCTTTTAGGCATTGAAATAATTGCTGATATTTCATGACCACTGTCTAATATAGCATTAGCAATATTGATGCCAAATTGTGATGTTGATAAAACAACAAATTTAATTTTCATGAACTAATTATAAGTTTGTAATGATTTCAAAACTCGATCCACATTTTCAATTGGCTGATCCGGCCCACAAGGCAGTACCAACCCTTGTTTTCCAAATACTCGGGTATTTGGGAAATCACCTTTGCATTCGAGATGAATAGCAGAATCCAAATCAGGATAAATTAGTCTGGTTTCTATATTATTTGAAAAAAGGTATTCAACTAACCTTTCTCGCTCTTCAACTAAGACTTCAATATATAAAGGAATCTCCCCACGCTCTATATCTAAAGGAATTAACTTCAAAAAATTCAACTCTGACAAACCACTCTTATATTTTTCATATAATTTTTTTAAATTTTCAATTCGATCATTAACTTTATCCAACTGCACCAACCCAATAGAAGCATGAATATCGGTATATCTAAAATTAAAACCCATTCCTGTATAAGGTGTTGCGGCTGTTACGTTAGCCACACCATGAGTTCGTATGAGTTTCATTTTTTCGTACAGCTGTTTATTTCTAGTTACCGTGAATCCTCCCTGACCAGAAGAAACGAGTTTAGAAACAGCCATAGAAAAACATCCTATCTCTGATTGAGTTCCCATATATGTACCATTATATTTTGAAAATAGCCCCTGAGCTGTATCCTCAACAACAGCGAGATTATATTCTTTAGCGATTTTCCAAACTTCTTCCATTTCTACCGCACATCCACAAAGCTGAACAGGAATAATAGCTTTAGTTTTAGAATTTATTTTCTCTTTAATCAAAGATGTATCCATGACCGGACGGTCAGACAAAACATCAACCAAGACAGGTTTTGCACCAAGCATCATGGGCGCGTGTGCAGTAGCAATCCAAGTTCTGTTGGGAATGATGACCTCGTCACCAGCCTTGATACCAAGAGCCATCAAAGACATTAGAAGTGCAATACTACCACTGCTAGTTGCCACAACATATGGCACATCTAATGCTTCAGCCATACGTTGTTCAAACTCCTCAGTGACTGAGCCCATGCTCATCTTCCCATTACGAATAGACTCAGAAACTTTTTCAACATCATCTTCTGAAAAATTCACCCTCCACCAAGGAATAGTTTTTGTATCATTTTTCATAATTCTATCTTTCTTAGTTGAATAGTTTTAAACATCTTATACCGGCTCATTTAGAGTTAATTTGGCAAGCTTTGTCATATATTGAGACACCGCATCAAGATCAGTTTCTTCAGGTGACCACGAAGCCCAGATTGTTCCCTCTGGCCTATAAGGACCATTAGTAATTTCGTGAAAAACAACCACATCACTATGAATCAATAGTGTGTGATAGCAGGATGGGGGCAGTCGATAGAAAAATTTAAGTCCAGAAGCTATGTCCCCCATGGAGATAGTCTGATCGATTGTTCCATCTTCATGAAAAAGTATAATGTCAGCTTTACCCTCGATGATGTGAAAACTTTCGGTCATATTAGTGTGTTTGTGCGGCCGGACATAACAACTTTTCTCATGAACAATTAGCATTTCATGAAGATGGTCTTTTATATCTTTGTGTGCACAGATTCTGATTCTTTTACGAGGATTCTGTTTTGCTTTTTGTTTTAGATCTTCAATATCAGAGGCATCTATCTGAACTATAAATTCAGTTGCAAACAAAACTTCTTCATTGAATTCAATTGTTTTCATTTTCTGTAATTATTATTAGCAATCTTAAAAAGTGAATTTTCCTGCATTGGAAAGGCAGAGGCAAAAATACCTCCTTCAGCAATGAATCGATTATGTTTTTTCATTATCTTATTTTCATGTTCAATATTTAAGCACAAAATACATAAAGATATTTTTTCAAATTCTAAATATTCAGAAGGTTTAATTTGTAAAGAGGTGCCAGCTAGATATAGTTTTTGTTTAAGCTCAGTGTCATCAATAATAAATTCAATAAACTCTTCAATTTGCAAAGATTTTATTAACATTACAGATAAGTGTCCAGCACCATAAAATGCAATTTTCCCAACATTTGAAACATATTCTTTTAAATATGAATAAATGATTTTCCTGTGATTTTCAAAACTATTAGCATAGGCTTCTGGCAATATAAAAGCTTCAGGAGGTGGCTGTAAATTTTCCTTAGCATGAGCTTCAGCTTTTCGGATTATGACAACCTGCACATCTTCTGTTTGATACGGATAATGACAATATTGAGTCAGCTCATAAGATGTGTAGTCGAATGTTGATTTAAGTGTTTCAGGCACAAAATACAAAATATGCTCTTCCCAAGGCAAAGTGTAATCTTTATTCTCTAATTGCTTTGTGCAATCAGGAACCTCAAAAACGATATACCCTTCTGGTTTTAACATATTCCAAATTGTGGAAAGAAAAACTTGAGTATCTAAAGCATGCTCCAAAACATGCCTTGCAATAACAACGTCTGCATAACCATATGTATTAGTGATATTATTTACTGAGTTAAAATTCAATTTAGGGATGATTGTTTCTCCAGCGATGCCTTTCTCTTTTATTCCCAAATCTTGCTTTGGTTGAATTCGCCATGTTTTCTCAAATGATCTTTCCTCTAATCGCTTCAAAAGCGAATCATCTTTGTATGTAACTCCACAAGCAACAGGTTTTTCTGGAAGACTGTCTAGGCTTGACACAATATCTGCAAGATTATCCAGATGCCTTTCCGGCTCAGCGTATCTTAGCCAATCCACTCTCGGTATGATTTCACTTGCAGGAATCGGATCCATAAGCTGAATCAAGCTACAATCCTGACACTGACCTAGAATTAAAGGATGATAGTAATCATCCTCATGAGGAGTAATACTAAATCGATTACATAGCGGTTGCGGGCCAAAATCTAACAGTTTTTTGACTGAACTCCCACTACAAACTTGACAATTATTATTCAAACTAATCCGATAATAACTAAAAAAATTTGAATATGCTCTTTCATAGTGAACTCTGATCGATTACGCAAACTGTTGGAAGAGGAATAATAAATTTTCCTCCACTTTGAATAAATTTACAATGTCTCTGACAAATAACATCTTTATGTTGCCACGCAAGCATCACAACATAGTCAGGCTTGTCCTCATATATTTTATTTGTCGAAAATACTGGAATGTGAAGACCTGGTGAGTAATGCCCATGCTTTGCCTCATTATCGTCAACAATATAGTTGAAATAACTTCCCAACTCAAAATGGTAAATGAGTGTCGTAGTACTATGTGAAGCTCCAAAAGCTATAATAGATTTTCCTTTAGATTTTAATCGTTTTAGTAGTTTTGTTAATTCAAGCCTTAATGCTTGTAATGATTCACCAAGATCTCTATAAAGCTCATGTTGATATATTTTAC
>Ga0075447_10001279_pt1 | contig 11987 bp, 11 predicted proteins | sample CoawatmetaG10DNA_FD_72352 | JGI IMG/M metagenome (GOLD analysis project Ga0075447, IMG submission 72352) | Marine microbial communities from the West Antarctic Peninsula - Coastal water metaG104-DNA | ecosystem: Environmental > Aquatic > Marine > Coastal | place: Atlantic Ocean: West Antarctic...
TTAGTAGAGATATTAAATTTAATGATTAAATCTACCAATCATTTAACATATGAATTTGACGTTTTAAATCAGCTAACTTAAGCATATCATAATAATCTTGAATGATGATTTGAGATTGATTATGATATTGCTCATCTAACCCAAAATACTCTGAAAATGATTGTGATTTAAAAACTGGACTTTTAATTCCTTTAGGAAAAATAGTAAGAACATCTAATTTCAACTCATCAGCTACTTTTTTAATACGATTGCCATAATCAGCGTTATAGTCACCTATGAGTTTACCTACCAATGGCTTATCAACAGAATAAAAGTGGCCTGTCATCAAAGGGCTTCCAAGATAATCGCAACCAAGCAATACCACTTTAGAGAATCCTAGATATTTTGCAGTTCCAAGCATCATATCTAACGCACCAGTTAAAACATTAAAGCAACCTGACAAATCATAACTAGATTCATTCTTGTTACCAAAATGATAGACATAGCTAATATTTTCTGGTTTTTTTAAAAATGCATATCTATCCGTTAAGCTTATAAAAAAGCGTGTTTTATTATTTTCTTTAATTATTTTTTTAAATATAGGCGAAAGTGAGTTTAATTGTATATCACCACCTTTAATATGATCTTTCTTGGTACCTCTACATTTCCAAAGTGGGAACATTAAATAAGCAGAAGGGAATACACAATAATTCAGGCTATTACCTATTAACCTTTTATCAATTAAGGAATAAGTGCAGCCCATCGTAACTGAATTTGACAAAACTGACAAGTCATAATGTTTGAGTGATGCTCCATTACCAAGCATAAAACATGTTTCACCTTTATGAATATCTTTAAACTTTTTATTTGCCTTTAGTAAGTTTTGGCTGTTTTTCCAAAAGGTGGATTCTATTTTTCTTAATAAACTCATACTTTTTTTAATTAATTAATAACTACCATGCTGTTAGACCACCATCAATAATAAAATTCTGTCCAGTTACATAGCTTGATGAATCAGACAATAAGTATAAAACTATACCTACTAACTCTTCTCTTTCTGCCATTCTTCCCATAGGCACGCGATTACCATATGCTTTTACAAAGTCTTCATTGTGCTTGTTAAAAACACCTCCAGGTGTTACACAATTCACACGAATATTTCCACCCCACCATGTTGCAAGCCATTTTGTTAAACCGATTACTCCCGCTTTACTTGCAGAATAGCCTGGGAATGATTTAAATGGTTGCCCTTCATAAATACGGTGATCTGGTCCTACAACACCATAAATACTTGAAATATTAATCATTATGCCGTATTTACTTGTAGCTTTTATCAATCGCCCTGCCTCCCTTGCAACCAAAAACACTCCAGTTAGGTTGATATCTATTGTTTTTTGCCAAACAGCTAAAGGGTAATCTTCAAAATCAGCAAATGCTTCCCCTGAATTCAGTAAGCCCTCTCCGGTTGCTGCTGCATTATTAATAACAGAGTCAAGGCCTCCAAATTTGTTTTTAACGTGTTTCAAACACTCAATTACTGAAGCTTCAGATGATACATCAATCTCCACTCCTTCTGCTCCCAACTTTTTTGCGTACGATAAGACATCTGTTTCTGCTATATCTGCAAGCATTAGCTGAACATTATCTATTTTTGCTAACTCTGAGGCATATACCCTACCCAATACTCCTGTTGCTCCAACAAGAAGTATTCTCTTTCCTGTAATGTTTATTTGTTGTTTCGTCATAATTTATATTTAATTTTCATTAAGTATTCTATTAATTTAAAATCAAACTCAGAGTCAGCATCAAAACTTTTCTCAAAACCAATATCATATCCTTCAGCATGGCCACTCAATAAATGGTCCTTTGATTTTATATGTTGAGGCAACATTGCATAAATACTTGCCACATGTTCATATACTGATGGAGCATCCTGCCTCCTAATAACTGTTGGGCCTAATGATTTACTCATACATAATGATCCGTCATCTGCCACTTCAACCATATTAAAGTATGGGTTTTTTCTTGCTTCACAAATTGTAAAAACGGTATCCACGCCCCTTAAACTAGACTCTTTAAGTTGTTTGATTGTATTTGATATATCACTTGAATCTCTTAAGGGATTAGTACAATCCAAGTCAATAAAGATTTCATACTCTTCATTATAATATTTTTCACAACTCTCTAATGCGTGCTTCCAAACATCAAACTTACCAACCTCAGAACCAGCTAAGAAGTCGGGCCGTATAAATGGTGTTTCTGCACCAAAATCACGTGCTATAGAGGCAATCTGTTTTGAATCTGTAGACACAATAACTTTATCTATCTCGGGAGTCTCTAATGCAGCCTCTATGGTCCAAGCAATTAAAGGCTTACCTAATAATTCCTTTGTATTTTTGCCTGGAAGTCCTTGACTACCCCCCCTTGCACCAATAACACATAAAACAGTCATAGGTTAATCTCGTCCAACTTGACAACCCTCTCTAACATGTTTGATGTTCTTGCAGATTCTGCAATTTTTTGGGCAGTAATAGCATCTTCTAATGAACAAAATGGAGATTTTACTTTCCCATTAACTCTTTCAATAAAATTTTTCATAAGTTTTATAAACATAGTATTTTTCTCAAATGTTTTTGGAACCTCATCAATTAAGGACTTGACTCCATCCTTTTTTTTATAAACCGTTCCATTCACATAATCCCATTGGATAACTGCATCTCTAAATACTAATTCTAAACTTCGCCTATAATCAGGACTCACCATATCCATTTGTATTTGACCAATCGCACCATTTTTATTCATTAAAGTGAGATTAGCTAAATCATCAGCACTCATCTCTAAATTACTCACATTTGATAAATTTCCATATATTTTTTCAATGTCTCCTGTCAGCCAATGAACTAAATCAATCTCATGAATGAGATCAAGAAGGGCACCACCACCATATTTTTTATTAGCACTATAGCATTCTTTATAATTCGTTTCTGGCCTCCATCTATCTAATCGATGACCAACCACTGCCCTATACGTATAAAGTGGCCCAAATTCATTTTGTCTTGTAATTTCATGAATTTTAATAAGATTTGGATGGGCTCTTAATTGAAAACCAACCTCTATAATATTATTATTTTTTGATATTTCATTAGCTAGAGGCGCAATTTCAGAAAAAGATTTAGCAATAGGTTTTTCCATATATATCGCTTTACCCTGTCTAGCAGCTTTTAAAGCAATATCAATATGTGTATTTGTGGATGTTGCTATTACTACAGCATCTGCTTGATCTATACCTTGATTAAGATCAGCATGAACAATAATCTTAAATTTTTCAGATAGTTCTTCTGCAAGCTCTCCCCTCTTCCTCCATGCAGAAACATTTACATTTAAACTTTGCAAATTTTTAATATGCCGCTGACCTATAGAGCCTGTTCCACAAACAAGTACTCTGGGAAATTTACTCACAAGACTGATTCATTGCTCTGACTCAGAGATTTTACGTGCATTAGCTAAATCATTGGCAGTTCCAATATCTGTCCAATATTCATGAACAGGGAATACTGAAACGTTCTCTTTATCAACTAAACACATCTCTATCAAATCTGTCATGTTCCAGAATGTCTCATTTGGAACTTTTTTTAAAATATCAACTGAAACAGCATAAATACCAGCATTACAAAAAAACCTTTGTGACGGTTTTTCTTTAAGTCCAGTTACTTTAGCAGCATTACTTTCGATTACCCCATATGGAATATTAACATTATAATCAATAGCACTCATAGTTATTAATGACTTATGTTCTTTGTGAAAATGAAAGAGATTTACAAAGTCTGACTTTGTGAAAATATCACCATTCATAACTAGTAAGCTCCCACCTTTGTCTAATGAAGGAAGTAATGAAAGAGCTCCTGCAGTTCCTAATTTCTTTTCTTCTTGGAGGTAGTGTATTGTTACACCGAAGTTACTTCCATCTAAAAAATGGTCTTTAATTATTTGGCCAAGATAGTTAATTGAAATATAGATAGTTTTGATACCAGTTTTTTCCAACCCTCTTATTTGCCTTTCTAGAAGTGGAATTCCATTTATATCTACCATTGGTTTTGGAATTTTTTCTGTCAATGGACGAAGCCTACTTCCCTCTCCTCCAGCCATAATAACTGCCGCAATAAAAGTTTTTTCTAAAGAAGACGGTCTATCAGTTTCATACAGTTCAGTCTCATAAAGAGTTCTCACATATCTATTGTTGTGATCAATAAGTGGAATCGAGTGAATATTATTTTTTATTAACATCTTTTGAAGAAGACTATCTGATGTATCTACTCGTGATACTACAGGATGTTTGTTCATAGCCTCAGCTACCCGAGTACTAAGATCACTGCCATTTAGTAGTGCTCTTCTAATATCACCGTCTGTTAGTGTACCAATTACTCTACTTTCTTGATCAATAACAACGGCTAATCGCTTAGTAGACTCGATAGCACGCGCAGCATCCATTAATGTTGCAGATTGAGTTACTGTATTTTGTTTCATCTATACCAACCAGTTTTGGACTCACCTTTCAACATCATCTGCTTCCGAATAAGCTTCCTACCAAGGGTTACTTCTGCTAATACTTTGGCTATTTTCTTACCAGCATCACCAATATAATATGGATTATTTGTATTAAAACATTTTTTTCTAACATCTCTATCCTCAATACAACTTATTACGGCATTAATAATAGATTCTTTTTTGTAATCTGCATCTATTACATTTTGCCCCCTCAATCGTCCTTTTTGGCGACTACCTATATTCACTGTTGGGCAACCAAAAATCGGTGTTTCTTTTATACCCGAAGATGAGTTTCCTAAACATACAACTCTGTTTTTTGTGTTTTGTGCTAAAGCTAACACACCATGATATAGATAACGCCCTAGTGATCGATGAACTTGTATATTATTAGAGCTTAAATCTAAAGCATTTAATTGGTCAATTATTGATAACCCACCAGCATCATTATTTGGATAAGTAGCAATTATCTGTATACCACTTTTAGCCAAAATTTCAAGAGCATCTAAAGATGGAACTATCTGGTCTATTGCACGGTCAAATTCTGTAGTTACTGAGTGCTGAGTAAAAAGAACAACTGGTTTATTTAAATCAATCTTTAATTTTGCTACAACCTCCTCTGGAGTTGCATAATTTGCTTCAGAAATCATATCGATTGCCGGGAAACCAACAGTATGCACACGCCATGCCTCTTCACCCATTCCTAACAAACGGTTGCTGGCTTGCTGATTAGTTGTAAAGTGAAGATGAGATAATTTTGTCATGGCATGACGAACAGAATCGTCTAATGCCCCACCTTCTGTTAAATCGCCTCCTTCTATATGTGCAGTAGGAATATTCATCTGCGTGGCTGCAATAACTGCAGCAAAGCCTTCAAAGCGATCTGCATAAACAACCATCATATCTGGTTGAATCTTTTTAATTGCCTCGCCTACACTCAGTATTCCTGTTCCAATTGCCTTAACATTAGCTTCTAATGTGCTTGCATCCATTTCTATTTTTACTTCTGCATCAATATGAAAGCCATCTTTTTCAATCTCATCAAGGGTATTCCCAAAATTTTCATCTAAATGAGCACCCGACACAATGAGCTTATACTCAAGATTAGGGTGCTCATCAATTGCCTTTAATACTGGGAATTGAAGTCCATATTCTGCACGATTTCCAGTGAAAACTGCTATTATTTTTTTTTCATTACTATTTGACATATTCTTTACTATTTAACATTTTTTTTACTGACTGTGATAACGTAAATTTTGGTTCCCAACTTGTTGTATTTTTTATTTGTTCTACATTAAGAGCATTATAGGAATAGTCTATATTTTTTATAGTACTTTTGATTTCTCTATCATATTGCTCTGAAGCATTTAAAACTATTTCTATTAAATTATTGATTGAAGTTTCAACTCCACTACCAATATTATATATTCCTGATGTATCCTTCAGTACTAGGCTAACCATAGCATCAACAACGTCATCTATAAAAATAAAATCTCGTATTGGTTTTAGGTTATATATAGTCAGTGGATCTTTTCCTGAAAGCTGCTTAAGTATTTTTGAAAGCACGTTTTTTTTTGACATACCATCACCTATTACATTAGAGAATCGAGCAACTACTCCACCTGAAGTTAGAACTCTCTCTTCATTTTCTAATTTTGATATTGAATAAATATCATCCGCATAGGTTGGCATATTTTCTGAGTAAAGCTTCGACCCTTGATCACCATAGACTATAGATGATGAACAATAGACTATTTTTTTGTATCTTTTTTTTATAAGAGAGTCCATTACCTCTCCTGTTTTTTTCCGATACTGTCTGCCCATATTGTTAACTTTTAATCTATCTGAATCTTCAGCTAAATGAATTAAAATATCACCTGGTGGAGTTTGATGATAACTTGTTACTGGATAAAACCCAAATTTTCGTTCTTGCGATCTTGTAACTTTAATTATTGAGAATTCTTTTTTTTCTTCTAATTTTTCACAGAGCGCTCTCCCTATAAAACCAGTTGCACCAGTTATTACAATTGTATTAGTCAATCTAAACCCTCTACATCACTCTTTAATAGGTGGGTATCAATTGATATATCTCTAAGAGATTTTTTATTTAGTAAATCATAATACTTATCAGCTAATATCTCTCCAGTTCCTGGTCTTTTAATCCAGATATTATCTTTTGTAAATAAATCCCCTTTTTGTATTGGTTTTATTGAAACCACAGTTGCGAAAGCAAAATCAATAGTAGGTTGCTCCTCTTCTGCTGCTTCTTTATTACCTCCACGCATGGTTGCAATTTCTTTTGCCCCAATAATCAGCTCTGAAAGGCACATTGGGTCCATAGAACAAACAATATCGGGCCCAACCCTATCCATACTATCTGTAAAGTGGCGCTCAAGAATATTGGCGCCTAAAGCAACTGCTGAGAAACAAGCAAGGTTAGAAGTTGTATGGTCTGACAAGCCAACTACTGCATCAGGAAACACTTGTTGCATCTGCTGCATAGCGCCCAGCCTTACAAGTCTTGCTGGTGTTGGATAGATGTTTGTAGTATGTAAAAGTGCATAAGGGATATTGTGACGTCTGACTATTTCCACCGCTTTAGAGACACTTTTAAGGTTATTCATTCCAGTACTGATAATCATCGGTTTTTTAAAAGAGGCTATATGCTCTATTAAAGGATAATTATTACATTCTCCCGAACCAATTTTGTAGGCACATACACCCATTCGCTCAAGCCGATCTGCTGCTGCTCTTGAGAATGGCGTACTTATAAATATTGCTCTCTTAGACTCAACGTACTCTTTGAGTTTATTTTCATCTTCTTCAGAGAGTGCACATCGCTCCATAATTTCATAAATAGATTCGTCAGAATTACCTGGAATAACCTCTTTTGCTATAGAACTCATCTCATCTTCAACTACATGAGTTTGATGCTTTATAACTTCTGCTCCTGCATTAATAGCTGCATCGACTAGATTAAATGCTGTTTTTAAACTGCCATTATGATTAATACCAATCTCTGCAATAACAAGTGGTGGATAATCATTTCCAACCAATCTGCCACAGATATTTAACTCAGGTTTATTAGACATTATAAATTTCTGATTTATAAGCTTTAAGATTTTCAGGTTTAGTAATCCACTCTATGGTTTTTTGTAATCCCTGTTTAATATCAAACTTTGGCTTATATCCAGTAAGCTTCTCAAGCTTTGTATTATCACACCAAAGACGAAATACTTCTGACTTTTCTGGACGTATACGTTGCTCATCAGTGATGAATTTAACATTACTTTGCATTAAATTTTTAATAATTTTAAGAGTATCCTCAATGCTAATCTCATAGTTTGATCCTATGTTTATAGTTTCACCAATAGTTGCATCTTTTTCTGCAAGTGCAATGAAACCCCTACAGGTATCTTCAACATAATTAAAGTCTCTGGTTGGAGTTACATCACCCAGTTTAATCTCTTTTACACCATTGGAAATTTGTGTAATAATTGTTGGTATAACAGCTCTTGCAGATTGTCTCGGACCATAAGTATTAAATGGTCTAGCTATAGTTACAGGCAGCTCAAAACTGTTATAGAAGCTCATTGCCATTGCATCAGCCGCTATCTTAGTTGCGCTATAAGGGGATTGGGCTTGAAGCGGATGTTTTTCATCAATTGGAACATATTGGGCAGTGCCATAAACTTCGCTAGTTGAAGTATGGATAACTCTAATATTGCCATTTTCTTTAGCAGCTTGGCATATATTAAGAGTACCCTTGATGTTAGTATCAACATAGCTGTCTGGGGCAACATAGGAATAAGGAATGGCAATTAGTGCTGCTAGATGAAAAATGATATCTATATCTTTAGTGATATTTCTACAGAAGTGTGGGTCTCTAATATCACCAGTAATGATTTCTATTTTATCTTTACAATTTACATCCTCCAACCATCCCCAGTTATTGAAAGAGTTATATTGAGATAGCGCCTTCACTTGATAACCATTCACTACCAGCATTTCTACTAGGTGAGATCCAATAAAACCATCAGCACCTGTAACTAAGGCTGATTTTTGACTGTTTAACATCTTAGTTATAACTCCTAAAATTCAATATATTTTCTAAAAAATCCCTGAACAGAGTATTGATTGAGATGGCTATTTCAAACATTACTCTCAAAATGCGAAAAGATGCAAAGAGAATGGCTGATTAAATCTTTAAGCACAACTTTTGAATCAATCATTTCAACCAATAACCCATATATTTTTTTAAATCAATGATAAGACCAATCAAAAAAGATTAAATCACACATTAATTTCCTGATTAATTAATAATATCTTGATAACTCCCAACTCGCTTAATACCTGAATCACCCAATTCTACTATCATCGTACAGTTTTGGAGTGTAGTTATGCGATGCGCTATTATTATAAGTGTCAAATCTTTGCTTAGACTTTCAATAGCCTCCATTACATTATATTCAGTTTCATTATCTAGTGCACTTGTGGCTTCATCAAAAATTAGCACACTTGCTTTTTTATAGAGCGCACGGGCAATACCAATCCGTTGACGCTGCCCACCACTAAGCTTAACACCTCGTTCCCCAACATTTGCACCATAAGATTCAGGCAAGCTATCTATAAATTCTGCAATCCGTGCTTGCTCTGCAGCTTCATGTATTAAATTCATGTCTATTTGATCAAGTGGAATTCCAAACGCAATATTTTCTGCTACTGAAGCGTCAGTCAGAAAAATACTCTGCGGAACATGAGCAACTGTTCGTTGCCATACTTGCTTTAAATCTAAACCAACTTGTTTCGAATCAACCATTATCTCACCTTGCGTAGGTTCAAGTAACCCCATCAGAAGGTCTGCCATCGTACTTTTTCCACTTCCTGTTTTACCAATAATGCCTACACGCGAGCCTTTTGGTATTGTTAGAGAAATATTATTAAGTATCCAAGGACTATCTTTGCCATAGCGGAAGCTTAGATTATTTAAACGAATGGATTGTTTAAACAAAAGTGGTTTTTGTAAAGAGAGGTCTATCTGTTCTGGTAAGGACTGGTCAAGTAATACTAATACATCACCTAAAGCAGCCTTACTACTAAGTAAAGTTGACCACCCACCATAGAGTTGCTGCATCAGAGGAAGAGAGCGCTGAGCCCCAAGTGCCAGAACTCCAAGCATTGGCAAGGCTATAACAGAATTATTTGACTGATAATTAATAAACATAGCAATAGAGGCAATTAATATCATCCCCAGCATTTCCATAATATAGCGCGGGGAACTATTCAAAAATACATTCTCACCGTTTGCTCGCAAACTTATTGAGTTAGATTTGTGGTAAGTTTTGCAATAGATCGATTGTGTTCCATCCAGAAGAACATCGCGAATACCTCCTAGAGCTTCTTGTATAGTTTTAATCATATTTCCTTGCTCTTTTACAATTGTTTGGCCATTATGCGCAACTCTGTATCTAGTAAGCCAAGCTATTAATAAATATGCAGATCCAAAAATAGCTACTGAACCAATAGCCACCATATAATTAATAACAAATACTGTAGTTATAATTGAAGTAAACAATAAAGTTGAAATAATTATATTTACTGAAGCCGATATTGTACTTGTGGAAGAATCAATTTTCTTTACCATGCTGCTTATAACTTCACTACTATTATTGGCTATATGAACACTATATGGCTGATAAAGTATTCGATATAAAACCTTATCACTTATATCTCTACTAGTAGCATTTATAATATGGATACTCATCCATATGAGCAGTATGCGCATTCCACCAGTTAGGAGGGCTACCAGCATAAATCCAATGCATATTATTATTACTAAATCTGAATTTTTCGTAATACCAAATGAACCTATAATTTCGATAATTAAAGGGTATTCTAACAAGCCATCTGGATTGCTAATAACAGTAATAAAAGGTATGACAGCACTTAAACTAACAACTTCTAAAAGTGCACAGACCAGCGTAAGAGTAATTAAGAAAAAATACTGACGACGACGTCTTAAACTAAAATGGCTCCATAGTAGAATAAGCTGTGAAGAAATTGTTCGTGAGAATGACACCTATATTACTCCAACCTAAGTTACTATGATTTTTTAACCATAATAGATACGCCATTACTTATTGGAAGTAATAACTTAGTATAGTTTTCTTCCGCCTCCATTGTGTTCAGAAATTCAAGCACCCCCCTACCTTTTTCTGTTTGACACTCATCATTTAAGACATCTCCATTAAAGAATGAATCATCAACAACAAAAATTCCACCAGGGCGCAACAATGGATCTATCATTTTAAAATAATCAGCATACTTTTCTTTATTTCCATCAAGAAAAACAAGATCAAAATATGAATCTTTATCAAATTGCCTTAAGCAATTAAAAGCATCTCCTTCGACCAGTTTGATTTTCGAGCTAACATCATTTTTGATAAAGTTTTTTTGTGCAATTGATGAAAAATGATCAAATTTTTCTATCGTTACGACTTCTCCATCATCAGGCAAGGTTTCAGCCATTACGATTGACGTTAATCCAATAAACGAACCCACTTCCAAAACTCTTTTGGCGCCAGATAATTGAATCAATATCCTTAACAGCTGATAAACCATTGGAGCAGCCCCTAGGTCTTCTAGAGTAAACATCGAAGTTTTCTCAAGGTCATACTGCTCATCAGGATTTTTCAAGCCGCTAACCCTGACGATTGTTTTATACATATTATTAATTAGCTGCTCAGTATCACCCATAAATAGATCTGAATATGCAGGTTGTGTTGCCAACATTTTATCTTTAAACTTAATTTTTTTCATTTAATTTGCCATCCTTCATTTCATTTAATATATTTTACATCTTTAAACTTATATCCATCCCCTCATAGAGAACTACTCAACATATTAAAGATTAGGGCTTATGAGAAGATTATTACCAAATATCACAACCCATTAACTATTTCACTTAAAGTTTGAGACCAGATTTGTATTAAAACTTTACTATGAATTCAACCATTCTTTATTTGAACGTAAAAATTTCGCACTATAACGTGATTTAATGACCTTACCATGCCATGGGTTTCCCTTCCAATTTAATTTGTCAGTATCAAAGATGTCCCAGAATTTTTGCTGTAAATTTTTATCCTCTGGCATCTCTTTCCAGACACCTTCAATACGGTCAGTCAATTCAAGAATTGCATCTCGAATTTCTTCTGGACTATTTCCAATAAGAGATATACCACTGGATTCATAATCAGAACTGTACTTGAAGTAAGCAGCTCCTTGTTCGAATATTTCACTCATTGTTAACTCACGATTTTTACTAATATCAATGTGGTGTTTCGAAAGCACAATTGGAGAATTTCCCCATGATTGATGATTGATACCAAATGGCACAGCATCTACTAGAGCTATTGGGCGCCTATACACGTTAGGAATAGCATCAAAACCAGTTCCATTCGTAATAC
>Ga0075447_10001280_pt1 | contig 11987 bp, 10 predicted proteins | sample CoawatmetaG10DNA_FD_72352 | JGI IMG/M metagenome (GOLD analysis project Ga0075447, IMG submission 72352) | Marine microbial communities from the West Antarctic Peninsula - Coastal water metaG104-DNA | ecosystem: Environmental > Aquatic > Marine > Coastal | place: Atlantic Ocean: West Antarctic...
TTGAAATCCATTCTTAATATCAATATTTTTTAATCCGGTCAATTCTCGAATATGACCTTTACTCGCAATACATTTGTAATTTTGTCCAAGATAAGATTCTATTTTACTACACTTCGATGGTGATTCTACAATAATCAAATATATAGATAATCCTTTATCAAATGTATAAGACGACGTTGTGTTCTTATATTTTTTTTTGGGTCCCATTACATATCAACCCTTTTTATGTTTATTCTGTTTATAAATAGTTCTTATAATGACTTATAAACAAAAATCTATGATAGACTAAATGTTAGTGAATGAAGATAGACTAGTTGATTGGATAGAGTCCAAGAAAGGTCTTGTTATTACACGAAGTAAATTTAACGTAAAACAATACAATTTTTCAAATATTAATTCGGCACAATACGCGTGTATTACAGGATATGGAATTATTATTAAACACTTCTTTACAAATTTAATTCAACATTTTAAAAAAGGTGTTGTCTTAATTATTATCGAAAGTGATTTGATCTATATTTCGAAAGAACAACTCGACCATATTAATTTATTACATTGTTTTACTTGGAATGTACCATTTAACCACAGCAAAATGTCTGTATTGCCAATCGGATTGAACTATAATCGTCAATTTAGAGTATTCGAAAACTGGCTTTCGCAAAATAAATCATCTCAACCTACCAAACTATTGTGTATGAATTGCTCGTTATATACGGATTCATCACGCAGCACTTTAGTTGAGTATTCAAAAGAACATTGGAGTTCATTTTGTACCATTCTGGATTACGTTCCTTCATCGTTTACTTATTTTATTCCCTCTTTTATTGAAGGACAAATTCAAATAAACGTAACCAATTCAAAATGTTATGATTTGTGGAAAGATTTCAAATTCGTTTTATCGCCAAAGGGTGCTGGATTAGATTGTCATCGTACATGGGAAGTTTTGGCAATGGGGTCTATACCTATTGTATTATCATCCACCATAGATGACGCGTTTAAACATTTGCCAGTTGTTATTCTAGATACATGGTCTGAAATAAACGAACAATTTCTACAGACTAAATATGACGAAATAATGAAGAAACATGAGAATAATGAATATAAAATGGAAAAACTACAGTTAGATTATTGGACAAAGAAATTTCAAACGAAATTAAAAATGAAACGCCCTAAAATTCATTTTATTACATATGCGAATAATGCGTTTGAAAATTCCAAAAAACGGTTATTAGATGAAGCGCACACATTTGGGGAGTTTGATAGTATCAAAGGGTTTTGTCCGGACGATATTAAACGAGAAAATCATAATGAGGAATTTAACAAAATATTAGATATGCCCCGTGGCGGAGGTTATTGGTTATGGCGTCATGATATTATTAACGAAACAATCAAAAATATCGACGACGATGATTTTTTGATTTATTTGGATGCCGGGTCAACGTTAAACCAAAAAGGGAAAAAGCGATTTTATGAATATTTGCAAATATTGGACGAAAGTAAAAAGGGGATATTATCATTTCAAATGAATTTAATGGAAAAACACTGGACAACAAGAGAAATATTCGATTTTATGGATGAAAGTATTGATGGTGAAATTGCGAATAGTGGGCAAATTATTAATACAGTATTGATCATGCAGAAAAATACGTCTTTATTACAATATATGAAATTATATAGTGAAATTATTAATAATCATCCTCTTTTAGCAACAGACATTTTTAACGAAAAACAAACACATGAAGGTTTTCAAGACAATCGCCATGAACAGAGTATTACAAGCATTTTACGAAAAAAGATGAAACTACCTGTTATTGATGGCGATGAAAGTTGGAAACCACCCTTTGGTACAGGCGAATCATTAGATTATCCATTTTGGGCAACGCGTATACGTAATTAAACCATTGAAAAAAACTCGTATTGTTGTGAACGTAGATATGTTCGATCATATTCATCTTTCGAATAAGTATAATCAATATCGCACAAATCTGGATTCCATTTTACATGTTTATCATCAACGTATTTGATGTTACATAATAAAAATAGTTTTTTGAAAAAATCTCTAATTATAAAACATAAATACACTATATTTGAATATACATAATCCATTAATATATCCACAGAAAAAAACTTAAAAAATAAACAATATAGTTTGTAGAGATGAATTCGATAAAGAAAAATTATGCTTTTGTTTTGAAGTCTATTAAAAAAGACAGAACGCTCAAACCTATAACGGATTCACTTAAAAATAAAAATTATATTGTTGCGGGAGGAACCAGAGGTATTGGATTTAATATTGCTAAGAAACTAGCGTTATATGGAGCAAATGTTACTATCATAGGAAAGACCGAATCAAAGCATCCTAAATTGAATGGCACTATATATAGTGCTGCTGAAGAAATAACTGAACTGACGCAAAAGTCGAATTGCATGGCAATTCCATGCGACATACGTGATCCCGAACAAATGGACCTTGTTATTAGTAAAACTTTGGAAACATATGGAAATATAGACGGTGTGGTATTGAACGCAAGTGCACTTTGTTTAAATAATACTATTAACCAAACACAAAAAGAAGTGGATTTGATGAGTGGAGTGAATATTAATGGAACTTATTTGTTTGGTCAGAAATGTCTACAACATATGCGTAAAAACGAGAAAGGACATATGTTAATTATTGCTCCTCCGTTAAATATGCTTTATGACGACGATTGGTGGATAAATCATATTTATTATAGCATGTCTAAATTTAATATGTCAATAATGGCAAAATATTGGAACAAAGAATTTTCTCACATCGGTATTAATACACTTTGGCCTAGAACTACTATCAATACCGCACCAGTTCAGAATTTATTAGGCGGCGAACAAATGGTCAATATTTCTAGAACTACAGATATAATGGGTGATGCAGCGCGCAGCATTTTCTGTACCGATCCTCTAATATGTAACGGCAAAAACTTTATTGACGATGAAGTATTGGCATCACTGGATGTAGACGTAGAACAATATAGAGTAAATCCAAATATTAAAGAAAAAGAATTAATGCCCGACTTCTTTTGTTAGTAATACAAAGAATCTACCTAGATTTTGGTGAATTAATAGAAGGGATGAGTTCAAATGAAAATCCCGAGTATAAAATATTATTAATTATTTTTTTTAGTTTTGGCTTGAATACGTTTTTTCTTTTTTATTTGATTCGACCTTTTCTTTTTTATTGTTTTTGCCCTTTTTCCTTTTTGCTTGGTTCTTTTTGTTGTTTTTGATTTGTTCCCTCCATCTCTTTCTTTTCTCCCGACTTGGTAAACGCCCTCTACCCACCCCCCCGTATCACATTGATATGTATTAAGTTTCTGAAATATGACTTTCGCACATTTTTTACAACCATTATTTTTATCTGGATGAGTCGCACGACTTGCTTTTATCGCGTCTGCTCTTGATTCACAATTTTTTCTCGATGGGTTCCATGTTTTTGCTGTACATGGTTCAGCGGTTTGTTCGTTACATGGATCCTTATTATCGTCTGATTTTGAGTCCTTACTATTGTCCGATTTTGATTTGTCACTATCTATCCTAATTTTCTTCACATTAGTCATCATTTGGTTTAGTTCATCCATATTATATTTCTTATCGTCTAAAGATGTTTTGGATTCACAGTCCTGTATATTTTTTATTAGAATTGTTATACGTCCTTTTAGTTTGTCAAATGTCCTTTTAGGTATAGATCCTGTTTTGGTTGCTTCGTCAATACCTTGATTTATAAAGCCAACATTTTCGTCATAATTTCTTCGCCACATTGCGGATTCGCCACATTCTTCATCTTCTTGATTATTCGAATAACTATTATAACTTGATTTGTCTTGATTACTTGATTTGTCTTGATTACTTGATTTGTCGTTGTAACTAATCGTCAATTCTTTTATTGTCGCAATTAGTGTACGTTGCTCAGAAGAACTTATATTGTCCCTACATGTATTAAATAATCTAGATATAACACTTAACAAAGATCCAATTAACTCAAGTTCATTCGTGTCAAGTTTATCACGGTTAAGTGCTTTGGAAACAAATACTATATTTTGATTAATATTACGAATTGTCTCATAGCATTGTTTGTCTTGAATTGTTTTATATTCTGTATGTAGTTCGTTAACTTTTTGTTCCACGTGTTTATTGCATTCTTTAACACATCTGTCGTTTATTTCGGTTATTTTTTCCTTGCAAATATCATTATTCTGAATAGTTCGAAAATACTCGTATTGACTATCAACTTCATTTCTTACTGCGTTCCCGACCTGAGTCGTATTATCATAATGAGAGGGATATACGACATCCGGGTAGTCAATGCCATTTTTTCCCAATCTTATATATTCTTTTATATCGACCTTTATTTTGCTTAAAGTGTCCAAATGGTCGCTTATCATAGACATTGTTTCTTGCACGTTATACCCAAGAATGGGTATATTATTATCGACAATCTTTTGTTTTATCATATTTCCGTGTGTTAATATCTCTTCTACCTGTTTGTATGTCAAAAAATATGATAGGACCATTAATATATATATAATATATATATATATCACAAATATAGAATGTTTTTACATAATAATAAACGAGTCGTATACTACATATTAATGAATCTTATTTTTGCGAGTTTTCATAATATAGTCAAATTATATTATGAATAGATTTATTTACCACCATCCATTTCATCATCTTCTAAATCGTCTGAAACATATATTTCTTCCGCACTAATATTATTTTCGTCTATTAATTTTTTTATATTGTCTAATTTGTCAGTAGTTTTAACATGTATTTTGTAATTTTTGATTGTATTCATTAAGGGTTTTGTACAATTTTCAGTTTTAGAAATGAACTTTTCTCTTTTATTTTTATATTCTATTGGGACATATAAGTCGATAAAATCATCGGTGAATACTTCTGTTTTTATTTCATGTTTTTCTATAAAAAGTTTATTGTCTTTATAATCACGTATAGTTCCAATATTTACCAAGGTTACTCTTGGAGTAATATATAATTCACCTTTGGTTTCCTTATTTTTTTCACCTTTGGTTTCCTTATTTTTTTCACCTTTACCTAACATTTCGTTTTGTATTGATGTTGGTAATTCAAACGCATCTACATAATTTCGTTTAATATGGTCTAAATACTGTTTAGGATCGGAATAATCTGTTTTTTTTGAAAAAAATCCTTGGTTAGGATTACTAATGACATTTTTATGTTCTGTTTCTGAATAGGATTTCTTTAATTTTTCTATAAAATCTTTTAATATATATTTCTTTATAAATGCGTCGCGACTCGCTCTTCCTTGATTCGTATATATTTTAAAAAAACCTTCGGATATTTTGTTATTTTTTTCTCGAATAAATTTAACACATGTTTTATATGTACTAATCGTTTTTTCTATCTCTTCGGAAGATGCGTTTTCTGGAAATAATTGTTCATATTTGTTTAAGTCACGTTTGTTTGATTTTTCGATCGATGTATTATGTTTTGAAATTATCTCACTATAACCAGGTTTGTTAGTTTCGAATAATTCTGTGCGAATCGTATGAAGTAAATCTTTTATAGACTTATGTGCGTCTCCACCACCACGTTTTTTGGAACGAGTTTTTCTTAATTTTTTATGATTTCTTTTCGTTTTCATTATATAATAATGACAAAATATTTTAATATCTACATGAAAATATCATTTTTAAATACTAAATATGTGGCCGCGGTCCAAGAAAAATTATCCCCGCCATAACCGACTCCTAAATGTGGGTCGTAATATTCGAAAAAACCATTATCTTCAATAAGTTTAATGGTATGGGATTTTATCTTTTGTGCCAGATCTATTTCACGAATATGCGCAAATCCTATCGCCAACATGAAATTAATTATACACCATACGGGTCCCCTCCAATATTTCTTTTGATTAAAGTCTTTTGAAAAAGGATCGTATGATGGAAACCCGTATTTTGAAAAATACAATATTCGTTTACTATGTTCTAACATTTTATGTGTTTGGTATTTATCACCAACATCCGCATAAGCAAATAACATAGAAGCGCTTGAAATACCACTATACAATTTATTTGTTTTCATATCCAAACTGGTATACGCATTTATTTGATCACACCATAATTTGTCTGAATTTTCGGAATAATGTTCAATCCAGTTTTCAATTGTAGAGTAATGTTCTTTGCGTTCCAGTAACACTGCTAATTTATATAAATCTTTACACGCGCGTATAAAAATAAATTGGATTCCTGGATCACATACGTTAAATAACCCTTCGTTGTATATTTTTTTACTGTCCCAATTAAATTCTTTATTTCTAAATACAATTTGCATATAACGATTATAATCATCATTTGTAGGACGCACATCGTCATCCATATCGTTGTTGTCTTTGCGCTGAATATCTAAATCGGGTTGAATCGGAATGGCATTCAGAGCATCATCCCAGTCCGGCGAATTGTCTCGCCCTGATTCCCATGGATGAATAATTGATAATAACCCTTTGTTATAAGGATCTCTGTTTTTAACAAACCAATTGTGATAGTTCATTAATTTATCGAAATATTTGTTTAATACTTCTTTATCTGATAGTCCGTGAATTGCCATAAACCATATCACTGTTGCTAATACTGGTGGTTGAGAAATACACGATGTGAGGGGGGTTGTATTTGATTCCCATATTTTAGGTCCTGGATAATAATTATCATCATCTTTGTGAAAAATAATATGTGGAATCATACCATTATCCCATTGTCCTTCAAATAATTTATCTATTTCTTTTAATGCGCGTTCTTTATCATAGGTAAAAATACCAAGAGCACAAAATGCCGAGTCCCAATTCCATTGGAATGGATATAATGTGCTACATGGGATTGTAAAATCACCACGACTATTATTACGAATAATAGTTTCGGCCTTTCCCTTTAGGTTCATATAAAATCAGTTACATTATATAAAACACAAAAATTAACGCGATTATGATAAATATACCTATCCATTTATTAATATTATGTATATATATTAGTATTAATATTATGTATAATATTACAACATGCACAGTTACAATAAATAATGGAAAATTATTGAAATATTCGATTGAAAGTATTGTGAATTATATATCTGAAATATTCATCTTTGATGATTCTACAAACGAATTTAATCGAAATCCATATTTAGATGAATTAGATAAATATGAAAACGTGAAAATTTTTAGAACAACCCAATTTGGCAAAGATTTAGGTAAGAAAAAACAATATTTGGTTGATAATGCTTCTAATGATATAGTTATGAGATGGGACGACGATTTTATATTATATAATACGCATTTATTAGAATATATATACAAGGAACTATCTATTAGCAATTTAGATACAATTGTTACAAAAAACTTGAATGTTGCGTTCACGTTTAATTATTTACGTAATGAACATCCCGTTTGCGGGGAAATTTATTTATATAAAAAACCAATTATCAAGTTTGGAAAATTATATGGATTTTGCGATTTTCCAATAAAAGGACGTGTACGACGGATTGATATTGAAAGACCACTATTTCTTCACTTTTGGAATTTTAAATCTTATGAAAATATGTGTTTTCGTGAATATATGAGCCCATATTTATGTAATCCAATTTATAATAATTATTATGAATATTGTTTTGTAAATGATTTTCCAAATAAAATTTATAATTTTAACACTATTATTGAATATAAAAAAAACAAAATATACGAATATGAAAATTACAAATACAATTACAAAAAAGATGTTATAGAAAATAATGAAACTATTGATTGTACTCGAATAGATGATGATTTTGTTGAATATATTCATTCAAATTATAAAATTGTCGATTTTTTTTCGAAAAACAGTAAACTATTCAAATATGAAACAATACAAACAAATAATTTAGTAAATATATCTTTTAATAAAGATGGAAATATTGGCAATCTGATAAATTTTTATTTATTTGAAAAATTATGTGGATTTGATTGTAATAATGTTAATTTGGATGAACCCCATTTTTTAATGAATTCTCATATAAATGAAAATAATACCAATTCTATTGTTTGGGGATCGGGATTGAAAGATAATAGTGAGATTACACATGGTACTAATAATAATATTAAAGTATCCAATCCGAATGTTCTCTTTAATTCTGTTTATTGTGTAAGCGGACCCAATACAAAAAGGGTTTTGGAAGAACAATGTGAACAAAAAATTCAATATTTTGGTAATCCATTATTATTAATGCCACTTTTATATAGTTCAACAAAAAACCCAATTCACAAAGCAGGAGTAGCACTCAACAATTTCTCTCTGCGAAAAATAAATATTAATGATACAAATATTATAAAAATCGAAACAAAAGGCGATTTTACTAGTTATAAAAAAATAGAAACGCTTATAGATAATTTAGTTGAATGTAAATTTATTATTACAAATGTGTTAGATATATTAGTTTTATGTCACGGATATAATATTCCAGTTGTATTTGTAAATGAATACAGTTTTGATAGTGAATTTTCCATTGTAGATTATTTTAACGGAATGTATAAAAATAATATCCAATGTAGAACACAATATAAAGGGGAAAATCTGATTAAATACATTAAAAATATTAAAAATAGTTACATAGAACCAGATCATTTAAAAGAAAGACAAACAGATTTAATTAATTCATGCCCTTTTATTGATGAAGGGTTAAAACCTTTATTGTTGAAAATGGTTTAAATATATATCAGTTATATATATTGTATGACTTACACATTCTTATCAAACTCACGCGATTATAATGATTGGACAACAGAACCAATGATTATGGAAAATTTTGAACCAATAGAACATAAACTTTTTTCAAATGATACATTTGAAATGAATAATGAGAATGTTACTATATTGGATTCACAAACAAGAGATTATAAGTCTCATTGTGGAATATTAATATTACAAGGTAATAAAACTTTTGGAAAGGCAGCAAAGGGTCGTCTGTATTATAAATGCATTCCAAACGATAAAACATTGCCCGTATTTTTAATACCATACGAATTACGTATTGGGTTTAGTAAAAACCATATGAACAAATATGTTACATTTAAATTTAATAATTGGGAACAAAAACATCCTATTGGAACTTTAACGGAATCGTTTGGAGATGTAGATAACTTCTCGTCTTTTTGTTCATATCAATTGTGGACCAAAAAATTGGTGTATTCTATTTCCTCGTTACAAAAACAAGTAAAATCAGGGTTAAATAAAATGGACGAAAAATCATTAATTACACATGTATTAGAAAATGATAAATATAATGTTATCGATAAACGGGATGTAAATGTATATTCGATTGATCCTGAGAATAGTCGAGATTTGGACGATGCGTTTTCTATAGAACAAGTAAATGATGATCAATATAAAATATCCATTTATATAGCCAATGTACCTATTGTCTTAGATTGTTATGATCTATGGGAACACTTGACTCATCGTATATCAACCATTTATTTACCTGAAGAAAGACGCACTATGTTGCCTGAAATATTATCTGATAATATTTGTAGTTTATTGGAGGATAAGGAACGTTTTGCCTTTACAATGGAAGTGTTATATGACGGAAATACGAAAGAAATTTTACCAAGTAGTATATCATTTTATAATTCTCTCATTTGTGTAAAAAAAAATTACGTATATGAGGAAAAATCTTTATTGAAAAGTCGAGACTATAAACAATTGTATCATATTACAAAACAATTAGACGCAAATACTCAAGATAGTCATGATGTCATTTCTTATTGGATGATATATATGAACACTCAAAGTGCTAAACTGTTGTATGACCATCGATGTGGAATGTTTCGAAAAATTCAAGTGTATGAAAAACATATACAACACAATATTGAGGATAAAGACATAAAACAAACAGTTTCTATGTGGAATAATATATCAAGCGGATATGTTTTATATAATGAAAATGAAAGCGTGGAACACGATTTGCTGAATATTGATGGATATGTTCAAATAACCAGTCCTATACGACGAATGGTAGATATTATGAATCAATACTATTTCATGACAAATATTATGAATATTTCCTTTCATGAAACAAGTACCTCGTTTATATGTGAAAAAGAGGCGCAAATTCAAAAATTAAATGAGGATATGAAATCTATTCGTAAAGTTCAAAGTGAATGTGACCTTTTGTACACATGTATTCACAACGAAGAATTTATGAATTCAATTGTAGAAGGGTATGTTTTTGATAAAACGGAAACTAATGGTGAATTTAATTATTGTGTTTATATGAAATCGTTGAAAAAAATAACCTATTTTAAACATCACAGTGATATACCAAATTATAGTTTTCAGTCGTTTAAATTATTTCTTTTTGATAGAGAAAATAGCGGTCATCGCAAAATCCGTTTGATGTTACAAGATTAGTATTTTATATTTTCATGTTCATTATTATGAATATGAAAATAAGAATCATTCAATTAATTCATTTTTGTTTTGTATTTTTCATGACTTGTGTTTAATAGTTTGATTGTTTTGTCATAGTCTTCCCAGTTTTCAACTTTGACCCATTTATTTGGTTCTAAATTCTTATATGTCTCGAAAAATTCCTTTATCTGATTTAATTTATGGTCGGGAATACTATCTAAATTACTATAATGTTGAAAACGAGGATCTTTATCTAATATTGCCAGCATTTTTTCATCTTGACCCTTTTCATCTGTCATATTTAGATAACAAATGGGTCTGACATATGCGATTGTACCAGGTTGAAGAGTACAACTTGATAGTATAAGGACATCGAGGGGATCACCATCGTCACATAATGTTTGGGGGATGAATCCGTAATTTTCTGGATACATTACTGCCGAATGTAAAATACGATCCAACATTAATACTTTATTTTCTTCATCCCATTCATATTTGACATTGGAATGTTTTGCTATTTCAATATATGCTGGAATAACGTTTGGGAACTTATCACCTAATGGGAAAGTATACATTACTATATTATATAGAAATATATAATAAAATACCAATATTATAAAGGTTTCTATTTATTTTCCGATAATACAATAAAAAATAATTACTTATTCTTATTTTACATATTAAATAAATTAGTTAAATCTAACTCGGGAAATCGATCAAATATATCTCTACTTTCGATTTCTATTTGTCTATGATCTTCTTGTCCCATAAATTCCATCTCGCTTTCTCTATCATCTACTTCTTGGTCTTCAATATCGACCATATTTTCAATGTCTGACACCATTTTTTTTACAAAGTTGTTGTCCTTGTATCTATCATTCGAACGATCAATTCGTTCACTCCAAATTGCCACTAAATCTTCCATTGTATATCCCGCGTCTTGAATCTTTTTAGCAAGAACTTTGGGGGTTGCTGCCGGACAGGCATGAGGATCGCGCATATCTTGTAAATATGTTGTTCTTCTTCTCAAATAATTGTTATTTTCGGTAATTGGGTCCCATTCATCTTCATTCTCATATTCATAATCGTCGTCGCTTTCTTCGTCCTCTACTACAACCTCCTCTTTCAATGTACTTCTACAACATGGGCATGTATTGTTATGGTTTAATGCTGCCATCATACATTTGAAACAAAACTCGTGTCCGCATGGTGTTGTACATGTATTTGTTGTTCCAAGTTCATCATAACAAATGGAACATTCGTGTTGTGCGTATTCAGGGGTGATTAATGTAGTCATATTAGATCATTTATTTTTACATTCTATTAATATAGAAAAAGATGTTCAATTTTATATACAATTCGTCATATAAGTAACAAAAAATATACAAATAAGTGGGGGGTCGCAGGGGTCTCCCCTGCTAATATAAAATAAAATAAAATGTAGTGTTTAAATGTCATTAAAATTGATTTCGTGATCGGTGTTATTAATAATATTAGGTGTATTTGATAGATTGATGTGATTATGAATGTTATTGTCGA
>Ga0075447_10001281_pt1 | contig 11984 bp, 8 predicted proteins | sample CoawatmetaG10DNA_FD_72352 | JGI IMG/M metagenome (GOLD analysis project Ga0075447, IMG submission 72352) | Marine microbial communities from the West Antarctic Peninsula - Coastal water metaG104-DNA | ecosystem: Environmental > Aquatic > Marine > Coastal | place: Atlantic Ocean: West Antarctic...
TTTCCTGCAGAACCCAAATTTGTATCATAATTAAAATATTCAGTATTCTTTATCTTATTAGAAGTTAAATATTCTTGTATTTTGCCTCCACCTAAAGAGTCAACAATTATAATAGCCTCGACTGGCCATGATTGAGTTACAATTTTTGTCACCAAAGCAATAACATCATCATCATTTTTGAAGCAAGAAATTGCTATACCTATTTTCAATTTAACCTCTCCAGTTGTAAATATATATTTTTATATAATTTAACACCTACCTCTAAAGAAAATAATTCTATACCTTTTTTTCGAATCATTTTTTTATCAATACTTAAAAGTTCATTGATATTTGTACATGTGTCCTCATAAGGGTTATTTTCGTCAAGTATTATTATTTTTCCAGTATTAGTGTTTGATATAATATTATCAATATCCCCCACTCCAGAGTTAGCAATTACTGGAATTCCAAGCCCCATTAATTCAGCATGCTTTGTAGGAGATGATGCTTTTTTTGAAAAAGTATTTAATATAAAAAATATTGAAAAAGAACTAATTGATAACAATACTGGAAGCTCTCTACGAGGAGAAAATTTTATATATATATCTTCTAAATTGATGCCTTTACGCATAGCTACATCCAATATAAAGCTTGGATTAGTTGGTGAAAGAAATAAAAAAACTGAATCAGGTTTTTTGACTTTTAATACTTTAAAAAAATCAAACATCTCTTCTAACATATACCATGTACCTAGTGATCCAAGGTAGGTTAGAACTTTACTATCCTTAGGAATACCAAGATTATTTTTTGCTGTAAGAATCGATTCTTTTGAAATTTTATTATAATCAAAGTGTTCAAAGTCAGCACAGCATGGTATTACACTTATTCTTTTAGCATCTATTTTTAGAATGTTTTTTGCTTTCTCAGTCAAAACAACAATATGATTAGCCGTAAAAAGCATTTCTTTCTCTATTTTTTTAAAGTAAGAATATATTTTTTTATATATAAAAATATCTTGCGGCCATAAATTTGCATCTACCCTCTCATCTGGGAAAAATGACCTTATATCAAAAATATAAGGAATATTTTTTTTCTTCTTGAGATAATGACCAACTATTGAACACATGTGTGCTCTGCAATGAACTAAGGAAAACTCAATACTCCTATTGAGTTTTAAAGATTTTAGATACATCCTATAAAGGTCAAATATTGTAGAAATGATTGGTGGAAATTTTGTATATCTTAGAGGATGCCAAAAAATATTAGATTCACCAATATAATCAACAATATCTTTTTCATATTTAATAAAAGCTTCTTTTTTTTCAAAACTTATAATATGAATCTCAACATTAACAGAAAGCTTCTTTAGGTAAGGTAATATTTGAGATTGCCCTAGCGGATCTGTTAAGCCATCATATGAAAGAAATAAAGTTTTAGTCATAATAATTGAAAGTTAATATTCATAGCCTTCCTTTAATCCAATTATGAATAATTGCAAGGTATTCATATAGAATAATGGACATCCTATCAAAACCAATACCCCAAAGAATTTCTGAAGATGGAGTATCTACTACCGAAGGTGAAATAATATCAAGATTAGGCGCATTCTTTTCCCATGTAAGTAGAGCTCTTCGAGAATGATATGGAGAGGTGATAAACAAAATAGAGTTAACATTATTTGCATTTAACATCTCTTTAACCATTAGAATATTTTGATAAGTGCTATTTGGATAACTATCAAGCACATAAATTGATTCCTCTGGAACTCCTTTACTAAGCAAAAATAACTTTATCAACTTAACTTCTGATATTGATTGGGCTATACCTGATGATAAATATATGTTAGGAGCATAGCCTTCAGCATAAAACCTAGCTGCATCAAGAGCTCTTCTCTGATAGCTTGAATTCTCATAACTGGCTTCGCCATTTCCACTAAAAACAACAATAGCATCAGCATTTTTAGGTAAATCTCTTACAATAAGCTTATCTCCTAAATACCAAGCTAGCGGCGATTGGAATGTCACTAAATAGATTATAAAAAGTATGATTATTTTTTTAAATCTAGCTATAAGTCTTTGTTTATAAAAAGCATTCAAGTGTTTTTTCCAGTCTACAGGCTTATTGAAATTCCTCTCAAGACTAATATCAATAGCAGAAATAATCTTCTGAAACCTCTTATCCCAAATATTATCATTCGCAATAAAGACACGTTTTTCAGACTCTATATTTGATTTAGCATTAGGGTCATTTAATATTTTTTTAACACTGGAAATAAAGTCAGAAGAATTTTTTTCAATTTCCACACTACCCTGATATTCATTTTCGAAAAGACGAATTTCTTCTAAGTTCGAACTAACAACTGGGACACCCATAGCTAAATACTCATTTAACTTACATGGATAAACACTATCAGTAAAATCATTGACTAAATATGGAATTAAAGCCACATCAAAACTTTGAATATAAGACGCAATTGCTTTGTGGTCCACGAGGCCTATGAGCTTAATATTATTAAACTTATCAAACATTGATACATCAGTAAATACAGGGCCAACAAGTAGAATTGATGAATCGGAAAAGTAATTAGCAAGATCTATGATTAACTGCTTATCAAAAACCTCACTAATTGCACCAATATAACCAATAATTGGTTTATTTAATAATGCAATATTCTTAGGAGAAATTTGCTTAGAGAAAAATGCAAATTTCTCTATGTCAACTCCAGCAGGAATAAAATGAACTGATTCAGAATATAATTCAGCTTCACGATATTTCTTATGAGAAGTAGACAGTGTGATATCAGAAATTTTAAACATTTTCTTTTCTGAAAATATTAATTTAGAAGGATTAGATAATGTTCTTGCCATGTCATCTGCACAATAGTAAACAACTAAAGATGGAGAAATTCTTTTAATAATTCCTTGTATAGATGGAGTTGGTAAAAATGAAATTACAATTGGATTATCAAAATTTGCCCTATCTAAAAATGACTTTATTGAATTTGAAATAACTAGAGAATTTAAATATATAGCTAAGCGATTATATGGAAAAGGAATGAATAGTGGGGAATGAATAGTAATATCAGTACCTATATTTTTGAAACCATAAGTAGAGTTTATTCTGGATTTAATGCGAACCTTCATCCGACTAATATCTTTTAATTCAGGAGACCTTACGCCTATATTTTCAATAAAAAGAACTTTATGTCCAGAATTTATAAGTGACGTCGTTAATTGATGATGAATCTGCCAATGTGTGCTCCAATCAATAGATGAAAATATTATTACATTCTGATTATTCAATTTCTAGCCCTTGATTTTGTCTTTCTAGCCAGGCCTGAAAGACTAAGATACTCCAAATTCTTCCACCCCAATCAACGTCGCCTCGAAGATGTTCATTCCAATATTTATGAACAAGATCCACATCAAGAAATCCTTGTTCACGAAGAAGTGAACGCTCAAGTAAAGCTTCTGCCCATTCCCGAAGAGGTCCACGCAACCACTCTCCAATAGGAATAGCAAACCCAGCCTTTGGGCGTTCAAACAATTTGCGTGGAACATGTTTATCCAGTAACTGTCGTAATATCCATTTACCTTCTTTTCCCCTCATTTTCATATCTTGTGGAAGCCTCCAAGCTAATTCAGCCAGTCGATGATCAAGAAATGGAGCACGGGTTTCTAAACTTACGCCCATTGATGCACGATCTACTTTAGTAAGGATATCATCAGGTAAGAATGTAAGGCTATCTATAAGCATCATAATAGACTCAGGTTGATAATCTTTAATTGTATTAATATTATCAAATTTTGTCGGCAAATCTTTAGCGCCAATAACAAGTTTATCTTCTTCCAGCCATTCAGAAACAAGGCGGAGAAAAAGAGAATTAAAACTATTAACTCGTTTAATTGAATTTGAAAACTTATGAGCCTTATGCCCTAAGTTTGGTATGGCATCAGATCTAAAGAGAAAATTATTCCCTCTATTCCAGTTATCAATTGAAATGAGTTTAATCATGTTACCTAGTATCTTTCGAACAGGGAACGGCAACCACTTTATCCTATTCCATAAAACAGGGCCCCAGAAATACCGGTTATACCCTCCAAATAACTCATCACCTCCATCTCCAGAAAGAGCAACAGTTACGTTTTGACGGGCAGCCTGGCATATAAGAAAAGTTGGAATTTGTGAGCTATCTGAAAATGGCTCATCATACAAGTTGGGAAGTTTTTCAATTACATTAATAGCATCTTTAGATGTAACACGAATCTCATGATGATCAGTTCCCAAATGACGCGCTACAGCATCGGCATAAATAGATTCATCGTATGCTTTTTCGTCAAAGCCAACTGTAAAGGTCTGGATGGGCTTATCAGATTGACTTTGTAAAAGAGAAGCAATGAGGGAAGAATCAATACCACCAGATAAAAATGCCCCAAGTGGAACATCTGCAATAGATTGCTCAGATAAAGTTTTTCGTAATTGAGAATCAACCATTTTGATAGCCTTATCTTCATTAAGAATAATATTTTTCTGGCTCTTTTCAGCCTCATTAATTAAACTCCAATATGGGGATATTTGAATTATTTTTTTACTTAACTCATTTCGTTTTAGAATTAAAAAGTGTCCAGGTTCTAGTTTATAAATATCTTCAAAGATTGAATGTGGACTTGGTATATTTGTAAATTGAAAATATAATGAAAGTGCATCACGATTAATAGGGTTGTTGAATTTAGGTATTTTTTGCAAAGCCTTTAATTCAGAGGCAAAGACAAACTGACCTCGATTCCAACCATAAAATAATGGTTTTTCTCCAAATCTATCACGGCCTAATGACAAAGTTTTATTTTCTATATCCCAAAGTGCAAAAGCAAACATACCAACTGAAGTTTTAAGAGCTTTTTTAAGGCCAAATTTTGAGATACTTTCTAAAAGAGTTTCAGTATCAGACCCACCTCTCCAATGAAAATTTGCATTACTTAAATTCGATAGATCTGATGTATTAAGTTTTTTTAATTCATCTCTTACCGATAAATGATTATAAATTTCACCATTAAAAACAATTACATATCGACCACAGCTTGAGGTCATAGGTTGGGATCCAGCATTCGAAGTTTCTAAAACAGATAAACGCCTATGGCCTAACGCTACTCCAGATTTAGAATCCAACCAAACGCCTGAATCATCTGGGCCTCGGTGCTTAAGAGCATCAAGCATATTTTGCGTATTAGTTTTAAAATCCGATGCGCCGTCATCAGAAATATATCCTGCAATTCCACACATATTTTTTTAACCTTTAGAATTCATTTATGGTGAAATTTGTTTTAAAAATTTTAATAGCATTTTTCCATTTACTTCAGGATTAAAAAATATTTCGCATTTTTTATATCCATTGAGTCCAATTTTACTCCTCTTATCAGGGTTATTAACTAAATACTCCATTGCATTAATAAGCGAAGCTGTATCAGATGGCTTTGCAATTACACAATCTTTTTTATCGGTTAAATAGCGTTTTATATCACTAACATCTGTAACTATCACAGACTTTCTAGTTGCAAGATACTCTCCAAGCTTAAAAGGAAATCCTGCATTTGCATATGGACTGTTAACTCTAGTCATACATAAGATATCTGCATCTCCTAAAATTTTAAAATAATCATTATCAGGTAGATAGCCAAAAATCTCGATATTTTTATTTTTTGTTGATATAACCTTATCTATAATATTTTGACCAGGTCCTCCCAGAAGTAACAATTGCAAGTTTGAATTATTTTTTGACACCTCTACAAAAGCATTTATCAAAAAATCAATTCCATCCTTATGCCCATACGAGCCTGAATAAACCATCTTAATTTTTTTATGTATATCAATATTACTAGTAAGAGGAAGATTAATGTTAGATGCTGAAACTGGGATTATCTTAATTGGATGACTTTTAAAAAGTTTTCTATACTTACTCATTAGCCTAGTCGAGATTACAACGACTCCATCTATAAAAAACCCTAAATATGGCAATAAAACATCTGAAATCCTAATATTAAGCTGGCCTAAAGGTGGAATATTCTCAGTTGAAAGAATATGATCCTCTACTGCATCAATAATTATCTTGTAGCCTAATAGTTTCCCAATTACTATGAATTGCAAGTTGAAAAGATTTATACCAGAATAAATAATTAATACATTTGAATTTTTTTCTTGCTTGGAAATGAAAAGTTTATAAAAAACAAGGAATGGATAAATTAAATAATAGATAAAGGTTGGTAATTTATTATTAAGCAATGTGGAAAATTTAACACCATTATTTTCTCCAAATCGCTGATTATTGCCATTACTTTGATTACTAATTATTACATTAACTTTAGTATTTTTATTTTCTAAAAACTCAGCAAATAACCTTACTCTCATGGTTGCAGCCATTCCAAAAGGGTAGTGGACGTTTATAATATAAACTACATTCATATTAACTCAACTAAATAATCTAGAAATAAGGTCTTTATAAACAAAGGCATGATAGCTGAAGAGTTAATAAAGGTAAAGATGTTGCTCAAAAACCATTTAGCTTGATTACTAGATCTTTATGTTTTAACCCACTTAAAAACATTCTAATTAAGCCATAATTCTGGTTTCTTATACTCTTTTGTTTTCTTGATAAATTATTAATAAATAAGTTGGATAAATATTGTAAATATAGAGCCCTTAGAGCTTTAGTAGTTTGCGCTCCATAAGCTGAAAGACCTGTTTTAGCAAAGAAGCGATTAAATACTTTTAAGCCATGAAAATGAAAGAAAATAATTGGAGTCCCATTAATTAAAAACCCATTATCAGAATCAGTTATTTCTTCACCATCAACATTCCAGGGCGCCAAGCCTACTCCTAAAATTTTAGAAATCACTAGATCATTGCCATAAAGATATGGCCATTCTTCAAGATATTTTTGATCCGCAAACTTCCCATCTTCATGCCTATCAAAGCACCAGTTTATACATTGTTCACTCCAGCGAGATAAGCAATCAAGTCCAACTTTATCATTTCGAAATAATTGGCATTGAACGTTAAACTTTCCAGATATTAAATGATCAGTAAATTCCTCTCTAAATCGATGCTCTATTATATAAATAGACTTAGAATTAAGTTCTTTATAAATACTACTTGGAGAAGAAAAAAACATTAAGTCTGCATCTAGACAAGCAATGATGTCAACTTCAAATTTTTTCAGAATATAAAGCGGCAGTATTGGACTCATTGTAAAGAAATATTCCACAAGACTTCTATCCTGTTTAGCTTCTAATAACGAGGGATTCCAATCCTCTATCTCAGAAATTTTAATCAATACAACTGAGCTTATGTTTAGCTCTAATAATGAAAAATAAACCTTTTCGTCAAGGCATAGGACATAAAAAGTAAAGGGAACTTCACAATATTTTTTTAAAGAATGGATAAGTGTCAAACCATGAGAAAGATAATTTGAATCAAAATAGCTACAAAAATAATATGGCTTCATTTGATCTATAGTTATTTAATTAAGATAGAACTGATTGACTTTACTTATAACTTCAATCGAATCTTTTATGGTTAAGATAGGGCTAATAGGCAGACTTAAAACATTTTTATGAAGCTCATGGCTTATTGGAAGCTCTTCAAAAAATGTATCCTTATAGGCTTTCTGATTATCTGGTGGAATAGGATAATGAATTAATGTCTCAATGTTATATTTTAATAGGTATTTTGCTAATTTATCACGCTCTTTACATTGAATTACATATAAATGCCATACAGGATTTGTATGAGATATAACACTAGGAAGAATAATGTTGGTATTATCTTTAAGTCCTTTTGCATATTGAAGAGAAGCTTTTGAACGAGCAGAATTTTCACCATCAAGATGCTTAAGCTTTTCAATTAAAAACGCAGCTTGTAACTCATCTAACCTACTATTAATTCCTTGATATTCATTGATATACTTTTTTTTCGAACCGTAATTTCGTAAGCTAGATATTTTTTCTGCCAAATTAAGATCATTAGTGGTTACAGCACCTCCATCACCTAATGCACCCAGATTTTTACCAGGATAAAAACTAAAGGCAGCCGCGTCTCCAAGGCTGCCTACTTTTTCTCCATAATAGCTTGCACCATGTGCCTGAGCAGCATCTTCAATAATTTTTAGGTCATATTTTAGCGCAATCAATTTAATTGGACGCATGTCAACTGGCTGTCCATATAAATGAACCACCATTATTGCTTTTGTATTTTTTGTAATTTTTGATTCAATCAAAGAAGGGTTAATATTATAGGTATTTCGATCTGGCTCAACAGGAACCACCGCCGCACCTGATTGAGATACTGATAACCATGAAGCAATATAAGTATTGGAAGGTACAATAACTTCATCACCAATTCCAATTCCATACCCTTTCAATATTAAAGATAAAGCATCAAGTCCATTTCCTACACCGATACATTTGTTGACACCACAATATTTAGCAAATACTTCTTCAAAAAGCGAAACCTGCTCACCAAGAATATATTGGCCAGAGTCCAGTATTTTTTGAAATGCTAAAATTAAATTATCACGATGTTTGGCATTAATATTTTTTAAGTCAAGAAACTTAATCATATTTAAGGGCTCTTAGAGTTAACCAATTCTTTTAAATCTAAAACATCACCTAAATATTCATTTTTAAATAAATTTTCTCTTACCTCAGTTGGAAGATGCCATGCAAGATTAAGTATTGGCTGATTCTGATCTTCTAATGAATACAATTTAGCTTCAGGCATAATTGGTATCCTCGTTCCAGGTACATAATGACCTACTTTTATAGATCCTTCAATTTCATAAACTGCAGAAATATGACGCTCATCAAGATTTAAAAGCTTAATCAAAATAGCAGTCCTACCTGGAAATGCTTTAGCTCTTAGAGCTCCATATTTTTTAACCCAACTATCAATCATTACACGTTTTTCTATAATCCAGGAGTTCATATCTTTTTCCATTATAGCAAAAAGCTCCTTAAAGCCATTCTCATCAATCTCTTCATTACTAGGCATATTACTCCCTATAAAAACTCTAATATTTCCACCATATCTTGATACAAGTTGAACATCAGGAGCTTTAAAGCCGAGAGTTGATGCAATATAATCAAATGATTTTTTACTATAAGTTCTTGGATGTTCATGATAAAAAGTATCAAATTGACCAGAGCTAAATACAGCGCCCAAATAATGATTCTCAATAACTAGATTTGATTTAGTAGACATTAGCATCTTAAGATTCTTCAACAACCCAGGAAGATCTTCAATATGAGCAAATACATTCGTAAAGGTGATAATATCTGGCTGACCAAAATGATTTAAAATCTTATCAACAGTACTTGATTCAAAGAACTCATTCAAGGTCTCATGATTGGAGTCAGCCGCTGCTTTTGTCGGCTCAACACCAAGAGTTTTACAACCCTTAAGTTTAAAATAATTCAATAAACTTCCATCATTACAGCCAATATCTAAGACTTTTTTTCCAGTTAGGTCTCCAAAACGAGCTTCACAACTTTCAACAAAATCTGACATACCTGATAAAACACTTCCTGTCATTCTAGCTCTATAATGATAGTCCTTCTTAAAAAGAGTTAATTTAGGAACTTGATATAATTGATGTGCAGTAAAACAAGTCTCACAAAAAGCAATTTTAATAGGGAATTCTTGACAAACCCTACTATCTCCAATACTAACTAAGTCGTCACATAATGGATGGTCTCCTAAATCCAAGACTTTAGTGAGTTGTTCATTGCCACATACTTCGCAGCCTTTTATTTCTATCATTTTATTAATCATATTTAAAATACCTATATATCAAATTAATTTTCTACACACTATGTTTAAATGAAAATTAGCACTTACGAGCCAAAATAATATTATCAAGATAAAGATCAGAATTTGATGGCAAAAGAAGGTTAATTAAGCTACCCAATATATTTATTGGGGCAATTAAAACTAAAATCATAAGAATATTAATCTTTCCATTATTTGTTCTCATTTTCTTGAAAATATATAAATTAATTAATTGAAAAATAACTCTTATATCATCTACAGTTTTCCTTTGCTCAAGAATTTCAAATCCATGCTTTTCAAGTATGGATTTTATACCAAAAGACGAATACCTTGCATAGTCAATTGGCTGTTCATGCTCATCCCAAACAAAAGGCAATGTCATAATTAATTTTCCATCTTTTTTTAGAATTCTATGGATTTCATCAAGAAAATTATCAGGATTAAAAACATGCTCAAAAACTTCATTTGCAACAACAGAGTCAAACTCATCTAAAGAAAATGGAAAGGTTTCACCATCATAAAAAAAATCAGCATTTTTAATTCTCCTATTTTCTGGAGTATCGAACTCCAAACCAATATATTCAGAAGATTTATATAAATTTTGGTATGGTTTTGATCCACAGCCTACATCCAATGTTTTACCCACAATATTGGAGGCCAGCTCTTTCACATTTTCATATAGGCCTTTTCTGGCAAAATAAAAAGGATTTATGAATAACGAAATCCAGCTTGGAGCATGCATTTCTTGAAAATAAAATGAAATTAATTTTTTCTTTATCACACTCCCTCCATTCACTTAAGTATTAAAAAAATTACTTATACATACACATCAAAAGCATTTAATTTGAATCTAATTGAGTAAGCGCTTCATCAAAAGCATTAAAAGCATGATCAAATTCACCTTTTTTTTCCTCACTAAGAAGTTCTAAAAAATTATTACTTCCTCTATGGTATTTGGATATCCAATTAAAAATATCATTGTTTCCTTTTATTCTACCCATATGGTTATAAATATAGTGAAGGAAAAAAAACTCTTGAATATTTGACTTTGAGAAATTGATCTTCTCTTTTATATCACTCATATTTAGCAAACAATGCTCATAATCTTCTTTATTTTTTGCTGTATAACAAAAAGTATATGGTTCAACAGGACTGTCACCAGCCAAAAGAACTGGGATTCCCAGGTAAGCAAATTCAGTTGCAACAGATCCATAAACTGATAATAACGCACTTACACCTTCTGAAATTATTTGCTTATTAGAGGTATATTTATCAATATATCTAATTTTTGGATACTTACGCTGAAAACCATTAATAATATTTTCATTATATGGCTTTCCATTAGGATGTGGTTTTATAACTAGATCAACATCCATAGCTTCTGACTTAGAAAGAATAAAATCAAACCACTCATGAAAGTCCTCAAATATCATATCTCTGTAAATGTGCGGTGCATCATAAAAACAATGAAGCATTACAACAACTTTTGGTTTGCCGTTATTTAAGAAAATAGGGTTTTTACTCAGGTTATCATTGAAGGGAGACTGTGGCATATAGAAAATTCCATTATCAATAGTGCCTTTAAGACGATTCTCAATTATCTTTTTTGCCTCTATTCTATAATTATCTTGGTCTTTAACGGAAAATTTACTGAATATTTTGGGGTACTTGTAATGCTGTGGGGTTGGGTATGGATGCTCTAATGAAAGCTTATGGAGAACTCTTTCCTGTAATGGGTTATAAACATCGATACCCCTTTCCATAGCAAGTCTCGCCAAAATTCCATAATTAATATAAACAGCATGACTTAAGATAATTTTTTTTACATTATGATTATCCAAATACTCTTTACAACTAAAGTAAACATCTAAAGCATTCAACATCATTATTGATAGATTTTTGTCAGATAAATCTACAGTTGAAGTAAGGTAAGTACGTAAATATGTATCATAAATCAAGTCTCCTATTCTAATATTGTCAATTTCAAAATTAAGTAAATCTCTCTTAGATTTAAAACTTATTGAAGCAAGAAGTGTTTTTGATTTTTTGTACTTAGTTTGACCAAAAGCAAAGTCCGATCCAAAAGACATATATAATTTATGAAGTCTAGTAAATTTTCGAAAAAAACTAAAAGTAAATCTTAACAAAAATTTCTCTCGATGAATAATGTGAAAATATTTTGGAAC
>Ga0075447_10001282_pt1 | contig 11975 bp, 11 predicted proteins | sample CoawatmetaG10DNA_FD_72352 | JGI IMG/M metagenome (GOLD analysis project Ga0075447, IMG submission 72352) | Marine microbial communities from the West Antarctic Peninsula - Coastal water metaG104-DNA | ecosystem: Environmental > Aquatic > Marine > Coastal | place: Atlantic Ocean: West Antarctic...
TGTGTTAATAATTATGTTTAATTATAGAGCATAATTAAGAAATATAAAAAAGGAAAATGATCACTACTTGTTAAAACATATATGCATTAAGATTGTAGACGTTTATCGATTTAATTTAGTTCAATTACTCTTTGGAGGGAAGTGCCCACGAAGCTCACTATTAAAACTCGTTCATTGATTGAACACTGACAACAGTTATGATAGAATAAACTATTAAGAAAAACCTTTGTAGTTCAATTTTTCTTGTGTGCAATAATGCGGTAGCTTGGCTACTATTTAATCTTTTTTAATCTTTTTTAATCTTTTTTAATTTCTTTTGGTTAATGAATAATAAAGACATACATCTTGATCTGCTTCGTAAGTTGCAATCAAACCCTAAGTGCACCCAAAGAGAGCTCTCCAAAGAGATGGGGATTAGTCTTGGTAAGGTAAACTACTGTATGCAAAAATTGACTCAGAAGGGATTGATAAAACTAATAAACTATAGTCGTAGCTCAAATAAATTGCGCTATTTGTATCTTATCACTCCCAAAAGAGAAGAACAGAAGGCAAAGCTTACCACCTTATTTGTAAAAACAAAGTTGGACGAGTTTGAAATACTAAAAGACGAGATCAGTAAGCTAAAAATTGACGTGGAAGAAATGTCTCATGAGGGGTAATCAGAGTCATTATCATTCTTAATAAATAACCCATATAAAATTATTAAAAGACCAATGTTAAAGGAAGTCAAATGAAAATAGCTACTGCTGTAAGTGGCTATATTAGCCATTCTAGCGCCATAAGGCTTTGCTCATGGTTTCATTGTTCTCTCTGAAGCTATAAGTCTTCAGGATATTATATGTCAGAATTTGAAAGGATTATTAGATGGAGTAATCTTGAGTTAGGAATAGATAAGAATCTTAATGGGGTTAACTCTAATTTTATAAGCTAAGGATGATGAAGAAGTTGTAACAAATGATGCATTTTTTATTTAATATTTAAAGGAAAATTATGAAAATAATGGTTACAGGTGATCGAGGTTATATTGGGTCTGTTTTGGTTCCAATGCTAATGAGGAAAGATTATAGTGTTGTTGGATATGATGTAGGTTATTTTGCAGAGAATTTTCTAGAGAAAATAGATGAGAATTACATAAAAATAACAAAAGATATTCGTGATATTTCTCTTGAAGATCTTGAAGGGGTTGATGGAATAATTCACTTAGCTGGACTATCAAATGACCCACTTGGCGAATTATCTCCTAAATTAACTGAAGATATTAATTATCATGGAACAATGCTTCTAGCAAAGTTAGCAAAGAAAGCAGGGGTTTCACGTTTTGTTTATGCTTCATCACAAAGTATGTATGGTATCTCAAAAACTGATAATGAGTTAGAAGAAGATAACAGTGAAAAAAACCCTGTTACGGCTTATGCAATTGCTAAATGGAATGCCGAGCAGGATTTACATGGCCTTGTGTCAAAAAATTTTATTGTTACAAGTTTTAGGCCTTCGACTGTTTTTGGTGTAAGTCCAAGATTAAGATGCGATATTGTTTTTAATAATCTTGTCGCTTGTGCTTACACTACTGGAAAAATTGAAATTATGAGCGATGGTACCCCATGGCGTCCAATAGTCCATATTGAAGATGTTTGTTCAGCATTTATAGCTGGTATTGAGGCACCTTCTGATTTAGTTTCTGGAAGGTCCTTTAATGTAGGAATACCTAATGGAAATTTTACAGTACAAGATATAGCTGAAGCTGCCCAACGTTCTGTTCCAGGCAGTAAATTAATCTTTACAGGCGAGCATACTGATCCAAGAACTTACAAAGTTAGCTTCAACAGGATCTTAACTGAGCTTAAGGATTATTTTAAACCTAAGTGGAATTTAGATATGGGTGGTAAGGAATTAGTTGATTTTTTTGATAGAGTTAATTTTACTGAGAAGGACTTTAGGGGTAAGAAAACTATACGTCTTCAGCAACTAATGCTATTAAAAGAAGGTAATTATATTGATGATTTTTTAAGAGTGAGGAAATTATGAAATTTTATGAGCAAAAGTTAAAGGGTGTATTTTTAATTGAACCTGAGCCTTTTAAGGATGAAAGAGGTGTCTTCAGAAGACATTATTGTGCTGAAGAGTTTTCACAAAATAACATTATTACTGATGTATCCCAATCCAATATATCCGAAAATCCGTTTGCATTTACTTTGAGAGGTTTTCATTATCAAGAGCGCCCATTTTCAGAGGGGAAAACTATGTCATGTCTGAAAGGAAGCATGTATGATATTATTGTTGATCTAAGGCTAGAATCTCCAACTTATATGGAATGGGTATCTTTTGAGCTAAATGAAGATAATCGAAATAGTATTCATATACCCCCAGGTTGTGCCAACGCATTTATGACCCTTAAGGATAAGTCTATAATCCATTATTACTGTTCTTACCCTTATACTCCATCAAAGGAACATGGTATTTGTTTTAATGACCCATCTTTTGACTTTGAATGGCCGCGTGAGCCGCTGTTTATTTCTAAGAAAGATAAAAGTCATCCAAAATATCAAAATTTATAGCTGTGAAAATACTTATAACAGGGGCAACTGGATTTATAGGGCTGCCATTAGTTGAATATTTGGCTGAGCAAGGACATGAAATTCTTGCTCTAACAAGAAGCCCTTTAAAAGAATTAAAGTCTGTTAGTTTTCTAAAGGCAGACCTTTCTTCACCTATAACTTATTATGAAAGAGTTGCATCTTTTAGTCCACAAGTCATAATACATTTAGCATGGCAAGATATTCCTAATTTTTCTTTTGAAAAGTCTAAAAATAACCTCAATTTTTCATTAGATTTTTTTTCATATATAATTAGTTTAGGTTGCTGCAAAAAAATTATTGTTTCTGGTAGTTGTTTTGAATTTAATAAGTTAAATGGTGAGTGCTTAGAGGCTAATAAAGGTTCTCCTAAAGATAATTTTACCTGGGCAAAGCATTCCTTACTTGCTTGGCTTGAAACTGAATGTCATAGAGTGGGAATTCAATTAGGATGGTTAAGAATATTTTATGTTTATGGACCAAGGCAGAGAAATGACTCTCTAATTCCATCTATATTATCTAGCTTAAAAAATGGTGATTTACCTAAAATAAGGACACCAAAGAATTTAAATGACTTCGTTTATATTGATGATGTAGTCAAAGCGTTTGCAAATTCTATCCTAATGAATTATCCATCAGGAATATATAACGTTGGCTCTGGCTACTCTTCTCCTATACTAGAAGTATGCAAAGTTGCTGAAAAAATAATTCTAGGAACTGACAATCTAAGTCAACAACTTAAACAAGAATCAATGAATACAGAAGTTGGTTGTGATTTTTGGGCAAACTATAGTGAGTCTAAAAAACACTTAAATTGGAGTCCTTCTATTGATTTAGAAGAAGGAATATCAAAAACGTGGCAATTTCAAAAAAATCTTTGACAAAACCTACTCAAGCTGCAATTCTTTGCGGAGGTCTTGGGACAAGATTAAAGCCTTATACCGATAGTATGCCAAAACCAATGATTTTTTGTGGTGGCAAGCCCTTCCTATGGCATATTATGCAGCAGCTATCTGTTCAAGGAGTTAGCCGATTTGTTCTCCTTACAGGCTACTTATCAGAACAGATAGAGGAGTATTTTGGAGATGGAAGTCTGTGGGGTTGGGATGTTTGTTATTCAATAGGCCCTATAGAATGGGATACAGGAAAAAGAATATGGGAGGGCAGAAAAAAACTTGATGATATTTTTTTGCTTTTATACTCCGATAACTTTGCTCAATTTCCTTTAGATAAGATTTTTTCACTTCATAGGGAAAATAAAACATCATTAACACTTATGGTGGCACCAAAAAAATCTGGAAATATTTCTTTGGGTAAAAATAGTTTAGTTCGAATATATGATAATAAAAGATCAGACTTAGATCTTGATTATGTAGAGGTTGGTTATATGATTATTGAGAAAGATAGAGCCCTGTCTTTTTATGAGAATCCAGATTGTAGTTTTTCTAAGATTTTACAAAGAATGGCTTCTAAACATCAAATAAGTGCCTGGATTCAACCAGACTCCTACCATAGTATCTCTGATCCTGAGCGTTGGAAAAGAGCCACTGAATATCTTAGTTTTAAGAAAATTATATTGATAGATCGTGATGGGGTAATAAATAAAAAAGCTTCTCAAGGTCAATATATTTCTAAGTGGGAGGATTTTGAGTGGATTAAAGAAACCAGGATTAACATGCGAGCTCTTGCTAAGAATGGTTTTAAATTTATAGTAATCACCAATCAGGCTGGTTTAGCTAGAGGAATGATTGATCCTGAAAAGCTGAAAGTTATTCACAACAATATGAAAAGTGAGTTAAGCGACGATGGTATAGAAATTCTTGATATTTATGTTTGTCCTCATCATTGGGATGATAGATGTAGTTGTCGAAAACCTAATCCTGGGATGTTTTTTCAAGCAAGTCAAGATTATTTATTTAGATTAGATAAGGTTTTATACATTGGTGACGATTCTCGTGATTGTATGGCTGCTTTTAATGCGGGAAGCTTTTCAATTTTTATAGGAGAAAGTGACTCTTTGAGAAATTTAGAAGATCAAGAGCTACCATTGCTTTCAGTTACTTCAATTAAAGAATCTATTAAAACTATTAACTATTTCTATGGTGTTTAGGTATTCTTTCCTTTTATATCTAAAACTGCAAGATTTTTTTTATTTGCCAATGTAAAATAGAAAGTCAAAATTAACCACTAGGAATAAATCATTTTATCTCATAATAAACTCGACATAGTGGCATGGTTTTTGTACTTTCGCTCTGGATTTTTATTAAATACTGATCAAAATAACTTTGTTCCATCAGATTGGGCTAGGGGCTTATTAAATGAAATTACGGATGCATTTTTATCAGATTCTTTTAATTTAGTAGAAGTTGATAAGAAAAAATTTAACTTTTATCGAGAAATTAAAAACCATATTGACTCTCAAGACTTAGTAAGTCTTGAAGAAAAGTTTGCTGCCTATATTACTATTGACTCATTGGTATTTAAAGATACTCCAATTGAGTTAGACATTGCTAAGAATATATATTTAAATTCTGGCTTATATTATGCAAATAAAGATTATGAGCTAGACTCTTTAGTTAAATGTGGTGAATCTAACTTATTACTTTCAGGCGTTAGTAAAACAGTAATAGATGAATTAATAAGGGAATATATTTTTCTTGATAATTCCATTTATGCGGCTATATCAGGGGATGGATCTGCTGAAATTATGGAAAGAATATCTTCAACACTTGGAGGCTTTGCTGAAATAGTCTGTGAAAGGATTGTAAATGTTACAGAGGCTGGCAAAAAACAATGGGTTCGTTTGCAATATGCTCATGAATCACATTGGGATGAGGATAGAATGTCAACGTATATGAGCCATCCAGCTAATGGTGTAAGAATTTCTGGAGTTAGCGTTGGAATAATATTTTTTAAGAAAAAAAATAAATTTCACAATATTAGGAATCTTAAGGAAGAAGTTAGGGATTTATTAAATCTAAATTCTTCTCAGAAAAAAATAGAATACTTTCCGCATGTCCACTTTCCTGATACTCATAAGGAGGTTACATGGATTGCTAACTCAGCGTTTAATCAAAATTCACAAGATTGGATGAATAGAGCGTGTGATGTTTATCCAGAGAAATTCTCATTTCTAATTAATGAATACATTCAAGAAATGTCGTTACGTACTGATCAGTCTAATTTCTGTCTTGATACTGGCGCTGTTTTGGCTTTAAATGGTATTCGAGATACATCAGATATAGACTATATCTCAATAAGTAATAGTGAAAAACCAATAGTTAATAATAGAATGGAGAGCCATAATTCTCAATATGAAGGGCATAATCAACCAGTTCGAGAGATAATTGAGAATCCCACCTTTCATTTTATCTATAAAAATATAAAAATTTCAACTCTTGGTGAAGTTATGAACTTTAAGGAATTTAGAGCCAAAATTTTTGAGAAGTTGCCAAGTTCAAAAAAAGATAACATAGATATTCTTTTGATTAAGAAGTATTTAGCAAATTTAAATAAAATTAAAAAAAACTATGAAGTTGAGTCTAAAGAAGTTATTAAAAGCGCAAAAACTTTAGATAAAAAAATTAACAAATTCAAAAGAATCTTCATTCAGTTAATTAAGGTAATGGTAAAGATAGTTAAAATAATTCTTCCAATCTCAGTAGTAATTATTTTGAGAAAGCTTTATATAAAAATATTGAATAGGAAAAAATTAAAGTTGAAAAAAAGATTATCTAATACACTAGGCTAAGGATTTTCATTCTAATTTGGGAACATTATATCTATTATCATGCTCAGAAAAATTCATATACTTATTAAAGTCATTTATCAAGAATTATGGGAATGGAATAAATTTTTTTCACATTTAATTAAGGAATTATTGGGATATGAAGATTATTTAGAAAATGGAAAATATGAATATTTAGTTAAAGCGAAAAATATGGTTGTAATTAAAAATGAACGAGTTAAAAATATTCCTCCAACACTTCAAACAACTTTTGAAGAATTTTGGAAAGTATCAGAAAATAAAAATGTACAAAAAAGTTTAATTAATCAAATAAGAATTATACTTACTAAAGTTAGGAATACTATTAGTAGAAGATCTGATTATCTAATAATTTCAAGTAATTACCCTAATAAAAATAACATAATAAATGCTCAAATTGCATTACTAAGGGGTAATGGAAAAATTCTATTATTTGATGTTGATAAAGATTTGATATATATTAAATATCCCAAAAATTACTCTTCTGATACTAACAAATTTAAAATGGCAGACAGTCAATTTGATTCATCAATATTTAGACAAAAAATTGGTGAATTTTTTTCTTTACCAGCTGAAATAAAAATCTCTAAAAGTTTTTATCAACAAGATTTGATATACGGTGATGCATTTTCTAGATTTAATTCATTAGAAAGACTTGAAATAGTTAAAAAAATTTGCCATTCTTCAATTAGAGGGGCTGAAAATTCTATTCTAAGTCCAAAATATACAGCCCTTAATTTAATGGAAGAAGGTTTTTCTTTAGCATCTAGGTATGTCATTGATCCTAAAATGTTAGAATATATTGAATCTAGAGAGCAACTAATACTAGATCAAGCTAAAAACTGGACTTTAATCCCATCTCATTGCGATATAACTGCGCATAATATAACCATCATTAATAAAAATCCAATACTTCTTGATACAGCCCCAAATAAATTAGGGTTTATGCCTCCATTCTTTGCTCCAATTTGTTTAATACATTCTGAGGTCAAAGAATATGGCAGGTTAGATTTAGTTGAATATTTTTTAGATGGAAAATTAGATAAAGAACTTAGTTTGTTGATAGGGCTTAAAATAGATAGTTTTAATAAGGAAATTCGTTTTGACTTATTATTGGCAGAATCTCTCGCTTTAGCTGCAAAAGGTAATAAAATAATCCCTCAAAATATCGAATATTGGTTTAAACCTATTTTTGATTTATTTAATAAATAGTTAAATAGTATCATTAACCGGTCTTTTTTTATAATTGGGGTGTAAATGATTTTTTTAATTTTTAATCTTAGGCGTTTTTTTTGTTCTAGATTCATGGGCTTATTGCAGTTTTTTTAATGTAATTAATAAATTTACTTTTAAAACTTATATTCTAAATAATTAATTTATATAATGAAAAAAATACTCATAATTGGCTCACAAGGCTATTTAGGCTCTCGACTTACAGATTATTTGCACAATCAAGGATATCATTGCGTTGGAACAGATGTTGGATTTTTTCAATATGGAGTTTTGTATTACCCAATGAATATCCCAACATTGAATATCGATGCAAAAAATATTACCGAAACAACTTTAGGAGACTTTGATGTTGTAATTCTTTTAGCTGGAATATCAAATGACCCTTTAGAAAACTTAGATGCGGAAAGAATGTATAACCCAACACGTGAATATGCAAAGCGTATCGCTCAAATTTGTAAGAAGTTGAGTATTCGTTTTATCTTCCCTTCAAGCTGCTCAGTTTATGGTGTTGCTGAAGGCGTAGTTGACGAGAATGGAGAGACATCACCTCAAACCCATTATTCTTTAAATAAATTGCAAATTGAACAAGATTTATCAAATCTTGCCGATGAGTCATTTTCACCTATAGCTTTGCGTCTTGCAACAGTGTTTGGTATTTCTCCAAGAATGCGTTTTGATTTAGTAATTAATATGCTATGTGGTATGGCTGTTACTCAAAAACAGGTAATTTTGAACTCAGATGGCCAGTCTTGGCGTCCCCATCTGCATATAGATGATGCTTGTCAAGCTATTAAAAGTTGTATTGATTGGGATTATAAAGATGGAAAGCTGATGATATTAAATGTTGGTAAAAATGATAATAATTGGAAAATTATTGATATTGCAGAATTAATTGCATCAAAAGTATCAGGATGTGAGTTGAGCTTTTTAGGAGAAAGTGGTATTCAAGACGCTGATAATTTAGTTATTGATCGGAAAATACAAGATGGAGTTGATAAACGTACATATCAAGTGTCTTTTGATCAAATTCATGATTTATTGCCTAATTTCAATGCATCATGGGATATAGAGGCTGGTATTGATAACTTGATAGACCAACTTAAATATTGGGAGCTTAATGAGGCTAAATTTAAACAACGAGATTTTTATAGATTACAGCAGGTTGAATATTTAAATAGAACAAATCAGATAGATCACGAGTTAAATATAAAATGGTAGAAGCATTTAAATGATTATTTCTAAAACACCCTTAAGAATTAGCTTTGCCGGAGGAGGAACTGATCTTCCTTCTTACTATAGAAATAATGAATTTGGGGCAGTTCTAAGTGCCTCCATTGACTCCTATTTATACGTAACAGTAAAAGAGCAATCAACTTTATTTGGAGGTGAATATAGGCTAAATTACTCTGAAACAGAGCTGGTAAGTGATCTTGAATTAATTAAGAATCCTATAATAAGGGAGTCTCTTAGGTTTCTTGATATAGATGAGAAACTCTATATAGGAACAACTGCGGATGCGCCAGCATCTTCAGGGCTCGGCTCTTCAAGTACTTTTTGTGTTGGTCTTTTGAATGCGTTATATAAATTTAAGTCTGAAAGTGTTTCACTTGGAAGATTAGCAGAAGAAGCGTCACATATTGAGTGTGATATTTTGTCTAGACCAATGGGCAAACAAGATCAATATGCAGCGGCATATGGCGGCATTAACTATATCCGCTTTAATGAAGATGAGTCTGTTGTCATTAGGCCAATAAACATGAATTCGAGAAATTTAAAATTATTATCCAAGTCAGCATTATTATTTTGGACTGGGATATCTAGGCCGTCAGAAAGTGTCCTTGCTGAGCAGGATAAAAATAATAAATATAATGAAGATATTCTTGGCTCTATGAAAGATCAAGCCTTAGAATTATCAGAGATTTTTCTTAAGTCAGATTTTTCACTTTCAAAATTAGGTTCTATTATGGATCAAGGTTGGGAAAATAAAAAAAAATTATCATCAAATATTTCAAATAAAAAAATAAATGATTGCTATTCAATGGCTAAAAGTATGGGTGCATTAGGTGGTAAGATTTCTGGAGCAGGTGGCGGAGGGTTTTTATTAATAATTGCGGATAAAAATAGACATAAAGGCATCATCCAATCTATGAGGAGTTTTGGATTAATGAGATACAGGTTTGGACTAGACTCTTTAGGGTCAGTTGTTTACGAAATTAACTAATTAATGGCTTAAAAATTATGACTCAAATAATAAAATCCAATATTGAAGGTGTAAATATTATACCACTCAAGCAGTTTCCAGATGAGCGTGGAAAAATTATGCATATGCTAAAAAGTAGTGATGCTCACTTTAATGGTTTTGCAGAAATTCACTTTTCAGTTGCTTATCCTGGGGTTGTTAAGGCATGGCATAAAAGGCCAAATATGACATCAAGTATTTCGGTTGTTTTTGGTAAAGTAAAATGGGTTTTGTACGATGATCGTGAAGGCAGTCTGACCAAAGGAGAAATTATGGAAATCTTTCTTGGAGAAGATAATTATTGTTTATTGCAAATTCCTCCTGATTTGATGAGTGGATATAAATCAATAGGGCTAACTCAATCAATTGTCGCTAATTGTACAGATAAGACCCATAGTGATGAAGGTAAGGTAAATATAGATCCATTTCATAATGATATTCCATATGATTGGAATATTAAGCATAGATAATATGATGGACAAAAATTTAATACTAAAGAAGGCTGTATTTTTACGCTTGGGGCAGCTACTTGTTAATGAAATGTATAAAGCTGGTAAGTTAAAAGTACCAATACATCTTGCATTTGGACATGAGTCAATCGCGGTTGCAGTCGATCAAGTTATTCAAGATACAGACCAAATGGTTTTAAGTCACCGCAATATCCATTACAATATGGTTCGTGAAAGTAGGGTTAATTTAGAAATTGATGAATTCATGTTGAAAGATACTGGTTTAGCAAAAGGAAAACTTGGCTCCATGAATCTAGTTAATCCAAAAAAAAATATTTTATATACTTCAAATGTATTAGGAAATAATTTACCTGTATCAACTGGAATTTCGCTCTCTAACATAATCCAAAAGATTAATGGTGCTGTCTTTACCGTAACAGGTGATGGTGCTATTGAAGAAGGTAGTTTTTATGAGAGTCTCTTATTTATGAAAAGTTTAAGTTTGAGTAATATAGTAATTGTTGAGAACAATAACTGGTCACTTGCAACTCAAATTCATGAGAGAAGAAGTAAGATAGATTTAGAAAAAATATCATCAGGGCTAGGAGTCAAATATATTCTACTAAAGGGTAACAATATTTTTGAGTATATTGAGGCCTTAAAAAAAGCAAGGGTTTATGCTATAAACAAGAAATCTCCAGTATGTATTGAAGTGATATTAACCACTCTTGGTGATTGGCGTAAGAAGATGGATGGATATCCAGAGGGAAAATTTATTAACTACCATGCTGGGCCAGCTCCTACATTAGATATAAAAAAATCACTTATTATTAAAGAATCAAGTGAAGATCCCTTGTTTGAAGTATTAAATCAATTTCCAGAAGTTGAGGTAAGAAATATTGTAGATGAATTTTATACAAGCATACCGAGTGAGTTGTTGCAGTGACTTATATTGAATTTATAAATAAAACTATAAGAGAGTTAGTTCTGCCTCAAGATAATATAGTTTTATTTGGTCAAAATATTACAAAAGGATCGTGCCTGTCTGGTCTTACAAAAGATCTAAAGACATCTGGAAATTCAAAGATAATTGATACTCCAAATTCTGAAAATACACTAGTAGGAGCTGGGTTTGGACTAATGTTAAATGGAACAAATGCTATATTTTTTATGAAGCAACTGGACTTTCTGTACTTAGGAATTGATCAATTAACAAATACTTATAACTATATTAAAACTATAAATATTAATGCATCTTTTACTATTATTCCAGTAATAGTAGATAGTGGGTATGAGGGGATGACGGCGAGTTCTAATAATCTGAGTGATTTCTGTGCGATTTCAAAGATCCATGGTTATACAATAACAAACAAGTATGATGCAAAATATGTTTTAAATACATTTATGATTTCACCAGGTTTTAGAATTATTGGTCTTAGTCAGCGCCTATTTAGCCAACCACTTCTTCTCGAAAATAATGACTTAGCATATTCATCAAACGATGGAATTGTTGAATATGAGAAAGGAGATGATTTAACTATAGTCAGTTTCAATCTCTCCTTTCCAGAGGCTTTCAAATTTTCTTTGAAATTTAAGAAAAAAGGACTATCAGCGTCTTTATTTTCCATTAATAGATCAATGTCTGGAGATTATTCTTCTATTATTGAAGATGTAAAAAATACTAAAAATATTTTAGTTATTGATGATAGCTGGTC
>Ga0075447_10001290_pt1 | contig 11917 bp, 11 predicted proteins | sample CoawatmetaG10DNA_FD_72352 | JGI IMG/M metagenome (GOLD analysis project Ga0075447, IMG submission 72352) | Marine microbial communities from the West Antarctic Peninsula - Coastal water metaG104-DNA | ecosystem: Environmental > Aquatic > Marine > Coastal | place: Atlantic Ocean: West Antarctic...
ATCCAATTTGATAATAATACTAAAATGGATTCTAGTGTTGAACAATCTAGGCTAATTATTGCTACTTATTCTGCAACAACTTATAATGAGACTCTAGCAAGTAATATTCCAACAATTATCTTCTGGGATTCGAACTATTGGGAGCTTAATAAAATATCAGACCCTATTTTTCAAAAATTAAAAGAAGTTGGAATTTTTCATACTTCTCCTGAATCTGCAGCAAGGCAAGTTGTAAAAATATCGAATGATATTGAAAAATGGTGGCAAGATTCAGAATTGCAAAGAGTAAGAGTTGAGTATTGTAGGTCTTTTGCACATCGTCCAAGGGGCCTAGTAAACAATATTAAGATGGAATTAGTAAATCAAAAAAACTTAGTAGATTTTTAGGTTATTCTGTAATCTAAATTTTAGTAATTATATTATGAATTACCAATTATCAGGTGTAATAAAAACTTTATGAAACGTATCTTAGTTACAGGTTGTAATGGTTTTTTGGGCAGAGAAGTAGTACCTCTTTTGTTAAATAGTGGGTTTTTTGTAATAGGTATTTCTAGGTCGACTGCAGATTTTTCTCACCCTAATTTTAAGTCAATTCAAATTGATCTGACTAATCGAAGTGTTATTAATACTATTGATTCATTTGATGTAATCGTTCATCTGGCTGGTGCAGTTTCTGCGGCAAAGAGTTTAATTGACCCATTAGTTTCTGTCCAGAATAATATAGTGGCAACTGCTAACGTACTCGATTTATTTCGAGTACGAGGTGGAGAAGGAATGATTTATATATCAAGTGGAAAAATTTACCCAATTAAGGATGGTATATCTCGAACCCCATATGGAGTGACAAAACTTTGTGCAGATTTACTAGTACAAGAGTTTCAGAAAAGCTATGAACTCCCTATTTCAATATTACGCTTCACTAGTTTTTATGGTCCGTGCATTAAGCCTCCTATTTATCCAGATCAAAGTTGGATTAATTGGTTTTGCTATTCTAATTTAATAGGAAGAGAAATAAGTTTATATGGAGAAGGCTTGCAAGAGCGAAATCCAATATATATATCAGATGCGGCTAATTTGATCACCAAACTTATCGAAAATAAAAAATATTCTCTACTTACTGATGTTGGTGGAGGATTGAGAAGTAGAACTAACCCTGCGGAGGTTCTGGAAATAATTCAAAAAATATCTAAAAAAAGTTTTTTTAATATTAAGCAAATTCCTCTTCGCTCTGACATGAAAGACAATTTTATAGCTAGTAATATTGATGTTGAAACGATTTGGAAGCCTTTAATTGATATTGAAGAAGGTATTAGAAATACGTTAAAAAATATGGGTAAATTTTTTGAAAATTAATTTATTATTAGCTGCAAATTTAAATGATAGCTTAAACCGTATTTCTATTGAATGGTCTAAAGCATTAAGTGACATGGGGCATGAAGTTGTAGTCTCAGTTCCCAGAATTAATCATATTGATTATAATTGGTGGACGTTTAAACAAAATTGGATAACTGGAAGTAAGTTAAATGCAATTTTCTTCTTACTTCGAGGAGTGGGGGTTAAGAGATTTTTCAGAGCATGGAGCGGTTTTGAAATCTCAAACATTGCTGCCAATGTTAATTTGAATCGTTTTGTCTTAAAGGCTACTAACTCAAATATGCCAAATTCTGATTATATTATTGCAATGAATGGCGTATACCTAGTCCCAAATATGCTTAACTTATCAAGTAATAAAGGGGAGATAATTTCTTCAATTCACATGAATTATGCCCAAGCAATTATTGATACTGATAAAAGAGCTGCAGAATGGAATAAATACCAAATAACACTAGAAAAATCAGTAAATGTGCGTCGATTTGTCGAATCAAATAAAAATCTAGAGGAATGTCGATTATTGGATATTCCTGTTAATAGTGTAATTCCTCCTGGGATCAATTTAAACCAGTTCTATCCTAGAAAAGATTGGGATGAATTGTCATCATCATTAAGAATAGCTCTTTTTTGCCATCCTCGTTCTCATAAAGGATTGTCTGATGGAATTAAAGTGGTGGAAAAAATCAAAAAAAAATATTCAACCAATTCTATTGTCTTTTCTACTTTAGGTGATGTCGCTGATTTTAATGTTTCAATGTTTGATCATCATTTTGGATATCTTTTAAAAGACGAGTATCCAAAAGCTCTTAGAATAATAGATATATTAATTTATCCAGAACTTTTTGGTGGCTTTAGTGTGCCTCCACTTCATGCAATGGCTTCTGGTTGTGCAGTAGTACTTAATAAAATTGATGGAGTTGATTTATATGGGAGAGATCAAGAGAACTGTATGCTAAGCAATCCTGGCGATATAGATAAGATGGCAGAAAATGTTGGAATTTTTATCGAAAATAATAAATTTAGAAATAAAATAGGCCTTGCTGCTATAGATACTGCAGTAAAATTTGGTTGGAGTAATTCTGCTAGAATCCTAACTAAATTTTTAAAAAAGGAGTAAATTTATGAGTCTAAAAACACTAAAGCAGAAACTTAAAAATAGAGAATTAACAATTGGCTCATGGATTACGTTGGGAAATACTGGCGTAGCAGAAATTCTCTCAAATGCAGGATTTGATTGGTTAGTAATTGACCTGGAACATACAACTATATCAATAGATCAGGCTGGTGATCTTATTCGAATAATTGATCTTTCTGGTGTTCCTTCACTAGTTCGATTAACTAGTAATGATGAAAATCAAATTAAACGGGTTTTGGATGCGGGAGCTCAAGGCATTCTAGTTCCAATGATAAATTCTGCAAAAGAAGCGAAACTTGCAGTAGCTGCAACTCGCTATCCTCCACTAGGCAATAGAGGAGTTGGTTTGGCTAGAGCCCAAAAATATGGCGCTTCATTCAATGAGCATCTAGCTTGGCAATCTGATGTTAATTCTGGACCAATTGTTATAGTTCAAATTGAAAATATTGAGGCAGTAAAAAATCTAAAGGAGATATTAACAGAAGAGGGCGTTGATGCATTTATTATTGGCCCTTATGATCTCTCATGTTCAATGGGTATTCCAGGTGAATTTGAAAATCCTAAATTTATCCAAACTATTGATAAAATCATACTTATTGCAAATGAAGTAGGTGTTACAAGTGGATTGCATGTTGTTGAGCCTAACACTATTGAACTAAATAATGCTATTGCTGTAGGGCATAAATTTATTGCATACAGTGTAGATATTAGAATGCTGGATGTAGCTGCAAGAAATGGTATTAAAGAATTTAGAAAGGTCAAATCATGAATACAATTGGTATCATTCCAGCAAGAATGGGGTCTTCTAGATTTCCAGGAAAGCCACTTAAAAAGATTCATGGTATTCCTATGATAGGACACTGTTATTATCGAACGGCAATGGCAAAAGGAGTTGATGAAGCTTATGTTGCGACTTGTGATATAGAGATTGCTGAGTATATTAAATCTATTGGTGGTAATGTCGTAATGACATCAGAGACTCATAATCGGGCAACTACAAGAACGGCAGAAGCATTAGAAAAAATTGAGAAAGAAATTGGAAAAAATATTGATATAGTAGTCATGGTTCAAGGTGATGAGCCTTTAATACTGCCAGATACTATTAGTGAAACAATTCCTCTATTTCAAGATCAGGCCGTTAATATTGTAAATGTAATGTCACGTATGGAGACAGAAGAATTATTCAAGGATGCTAATAATGTCAAAGTTGTAGTTGATAATAATAATAATGCTCTTTATTTTTCGAGGGAGCCAATTCCTTCGCCATGGAAGGGATTAAAGGGTATTCCTAAATATATGCAGACAGGCATTATTGCTTTTCGTAGAGAGGCATTAATTGCATTTAATTCAATGGAAGAGACTGAGTTAGAGAAAATTGAATCAGTTGATATGAATCGAGTTTTAGAAGCAGGTAGAAAGATCAGGATGGTTTTAACAGAGTCAGCAACCATAGGTGTAGATGTTTATGACGAGTTATTATTAGCTGAAAAAATGTTAAATAATAGTGAAGTAATGAGGAGTTATATCTAGTTATGAAGGAAAGAGAAATTCGACCTGATGGTATGAAACGTAAATATATTGAGTTAAGTGTGCAAGATGCAAAATTATATTTTTCTGAATTTAAATCACGCAATTTAAACTGTGTTGCTTGTGATTCTAATAATACTGAAGAAGAATTCATTAAAGAAGATTTTAGCTATTCGGTATGTAGAGATTGTGGAACTCTTTATCAAACTCCAAGACCAGCCCTTGCAGAATATGAGGCATTTTATAGAAACTCAAAATCATCAAAATATTGGTCTGAAGTATTCTATCCAGCAGTTGCTGAAATAAGGCGAGAAAAAATAATTAGACCAAGAGTAGAGGCATTATTATCCATGTGTAATGATAGAAATCTTAAAGTTGATAAGCTTATTGACGTTGGAGCTGGTTATGGAATTTTCCTTGATGAGTGGCGAAAGAAAATGCCAGAAACAGAATTAATTGCTATTGAGCCTTCTGTACATTTAGCCAAAGAGTGTGTAAACAAAAAATTAAAAGTAGTTAATTCTATTGTTGAAAATGTCAAAGAATATGACAATTATGCTGACTTAATAGTATGCTTTGAAGTTTTAGAGCATGTTGATAGTCCTCTAGAATTTTTGAAAACTATGAAAAAAATGTTAAGGCCTGGTGGTTATCTTTTTATCAGTACTCTCTGTATTGATGGATTTGATTTACAAACACTATGGGACAAATCTTCTCAAATATCTCCTCCACATCATATTAATTTTCACTCAATTAAAGGATTTGAAAAATTATTTGAACGCCTAGGGTTAGAAGATATAAATATCACTACTCCTGGACTGATAGATGTTGATATAGTTAAAAATTTTATAAAAACTCATGATGTAGATTATTTAAAAAACGATAGGTTTTTATCCTTTATTTTAGCAGACCAGGAAAAGTCTGATTTATTCCAAAATTTTTTACAAGAGAATAAGCTTAGTTCACATGCATGGGTTATCGGTAAAAAACCAGAAAAAATAGCGCATAAAATATGAATATATTAAAAGTTGGGATTGCAGGATATGGGGTTGTCGGTAAAAGACGACGAGAATGTGTGGAAAAAAATCCACACTTAAAGTTAACTGTTTTATGTGATCAAAACCTTTCTAAAGATAGTTTAGATTTAGAAGGAATAAAAATTTGTCCAGATTATAAAGTCTTATTAAAGCAAGATCTTGATATTTTGATAGTTTGCCTGACAAATGATATTGCAGCAGAAGTTACAATTGCAGGACTAAAAAAAGGATTGCATGTTTTTTGTGAAAAACCACCAGGACGAAATGTAGAAGATATAGTAAATGTAATTAAAGTTGAGAAACAGTGTCCTAATCAAAAATTAATGTACGGGTTTAATCATCGCTATCACGAGTCTGTCCAAGAGGCAATAAAAATTATTAAATCTAATGAGTTAGGAAAGGTAATAAATTTGAGAGGAGTTTATGGCAAATCTCAACTTGTAACCTTTAATCAAGCAGACTGGCGCACAAAGAGAGCTCTTTCAGGTGGAGGAGTATTATTGGATCAAGGCATTCATATGGTTGACTTGATGAGACTATTTGTTGGCGAATTTACTGAGGTGCACAGTTTTGTTGAAAACAGTCATTGGAATTATGATGTTGAAGACAATGCTTATGCGCTAATGCGAACAAATGACGGCATTGTTGCAATGATGAACTCATCAGCTACTCAGTGGAGACATAGGTTTTATTTAGATATAAATCTTGAGAAAGGTGGTTTAATCCTTGGTGGTATTCTATCTGGCTCAAAGAGTTATGGTGCAGAAACTTTGACAAAGGCCTATGCGAATCCAGGGAATGATCTTGGTGATCCAAGAGAAATCACTACTCGTTACAATACAGATCTATCATGGCAAAAAGAAATAAATAAATTTTCTGACTGTATTGTTAATAATAAAAAAATTACAAGCGGCTCTTCAAAAGATGCACTTCTCACTATGAAGTTAGTCTATAAAATATATTATGCAGATAGTGCTTGGCGAAAAACTCATAATATTAAGGATCCAGACTTTTTTTGAACTACTAGAATTATATGATGAATAGCATAGACAATTTTTTTACAAAGGATATTGAAGAATACTCTAGATCTTACTTTAACTATCTTAAAGAGATTTTTGAAAAGATAGATACTGCTGAGATAAAAGAATTCGTTGAGATAATTATGGCTGCACGCGATTCAGGCAGAACAATTTTCTTTATGGGAAACGGAGGAAGTGCTGCAACTGCAAGTCACTTTGCTAATGATCTTGCAATTGGAACCAATGATTATATAAAACCATTCAAAGCATTAAGTATCACAGACAATACTCCAGTTATAACAGCAATATCTAATGACTTTGGTTATGATGAAATATTTACTCGACAGTTAAAAATTTATGCAAAAAAAGGTGATGTTATTGTTGGTATTTCTGCATCTGGTAATTCACAAAATCTGATAAATGCTTTTGAATATGCTTCATCTGTAGGCCTTAAAACAGTTGCATTAACAGCATTTGATGGTGGGAAAATGAGAAAAATTGCTGATCAAGGTGTTCACATCCCAACAAATAATAATGAGTATGGGCCAGCAGAAGATCTTCATATGATCTTAGATCATTTAGTTGGAAGTTACTTAATGCGATTAATTAAGTAATTGAAAAAAATAGAAAAATTACTAACTTTGTCAATTAATACAGCTCGAAGTGCACTAACGAAATTGCGCGAACTCGATGAAAATGGCACTAAGGACTACTCTTTTTCTTCTGATATCCCAAGAGAAATTAAAGCTACGGCAGATACTATTATAGAGGATCTTATTATTCGAAATATAGGATCAACTGGTATTGATATTCTTAGCGAGGAGTGTGGCTTAATAAAAGGGAGCAATTTGTCAACACTTAGGTTCATAATTGATCCTATTGATGGTTCTGTAAACTTTGTTAGAGGAATTTTAAATTGTTCAGTTTCCATTGCATTATTTGATAATGATAAGCCAGTATTTGGAGTTTTAGCTTCTTATCCAAGTGGAAATATTGCTTGGGGTGGAAAAGATATTGGAGCATTCTTGGATAATATAAAACTTAATGTTTCTATGATTGATGATCCTAAGAAAGGAATACTTTGTACAGGGTTTCCTTCTAGATTTAGTTTTGATGACAAATCTATTTCATCATATATGAATTTAATGTCAAAATTTGGTAAAACAAGAATGTTAGGATCAGCATCACAATCATTGCTATATGTTGCTAAAGGCTCAGTCGAAGCCTATCTTGAGAAAAGTATAATGATATGGGATGTGGCTGCAGGAATTGCAATTATTGAAGGTGCTGGAGGAAAGTTTGATATTGACGTTAAGAAAGATTATAGATTTCCAATTAATGTTTTTGCTCATAATGCTTTAATGGATAATGATTTAATGAGAAGTAAATGAAATCTTTAGCAATAACTTCTCGTTCTTTTTCCAAACACCCTATCTTAAGAAACAGAGTTTTAAAAAAATATCCTGATGCAAAGTTTAATGATGAAGGTTTGTTGCTTAGTGGAGATTCTTTGGTTGCATTTTTGAGTGGATATGAGAAAGCAATAACTGCCCTAGAGGCCATCAATGACGAAGTTTTATCAAAACTACCTGACCTTAAAGTTATTGGTAAGTATGGAGTAGGTTTAGATATGATTGACTTACAATCTTTAAATAGACATGGAGTTAAGCTTGGGTGGCTAGGAGGAGTTAATAAGCGTTCAGTTTCTGAACTAGTTTTATCATTTGCAATTTATCTATTACATCGTGTTGCATTTGCTAATACAGAAGTCAAGAATGGTAAGTGGTATCAAGTCAAGGGTCGTCAATTATCAGATTGTACAGTGGGCATTATTGGATGTGGCCATATAGGCAAGGATCTTGTTAAACTATTAAATCCTTTTAATTGTACTATTTTAGTTTATGACATACTAAGTTTTGAAGAGTTCTATAAAAAGAACAATGTCATACCTGTGGAATTAGATGAATTACTTATGAAGTCTGATGTTGTGTCATTACATCTTCCAAAAGATAAATCAACTTACAATATTCTTAATAAAGATCGGCTTAAGATGTTAAAGGATGATGCAGTATTGATCAATTTAGCTCGAGGTGGTCTTGTAGATGAAAGTGCTCTTAAGAAGATTATTCTAGAAAATAAAATTGGAGGAGTGGCTCTTGATGTATTTGAAATTGAACCACCACTTAGCATAGATTTTGCTTTAATGGATAATGTTCTTGTGACTCCCCATATTGGCGGTAGTACAGAAGAAGCGGTTTTAGCAATGGGTTTGGCGGCAATTGATGGATTAGATAAGGCAAAAAATCCTTTAAGCTACTTACCTAAAAATTAGCTCGTCAAGGGACATCATATATGCCAACTAAACTTGATTTACATATATTAGATTCAGCTAGTCAAGTTAACCAAACTAATATGAGTGACTGTAATATTATTTATTGGGAAAGTTATTTAGGTTCAGAACAAGATGGAGTATTCTCTATTTCTCATTTAGTTGAGCAGAATGCAAGTAATTTGAAAGCTAGCTATTTAAAATTGATTTATGATTTTGGTGAAGCGAAAATAAATGATAAACGTGTAATTGATCTGTTAACAATTCGTTCAAATTATAGTTATTGGTGGTCAACATTATTTAATGAAAAATGTAACTATGCAAAATCACCACAAATTGATAATATTGTAAAGATGTTGGCTTTGGAAGAGTTTCTAAAAATAAATAAATATAGCAAAATAAAACTTATAACAAGTAATAAGAATCTTGCCAAGTCAATTTCTTTATTGGCAAAAAAATTATCTATAGATTTTGACTTTATATTTAATAAAAATAAAAAAAATAAACAAGCGCTACAAAGTAAATTTTTAAGATTTTTACCCAATATAATTAGATCTCCTATTTGGTTGGTACACTTTTTCATTACTAATATGGCTCTCAAAGACGTCGGATCTGAAGAGTGGAGAAAAACATTGGCCACTACTACTTTTGTTTCTTATTTCTTTAACTTAGATCAAGGGTTAGCTGAAAAAGATAGATATAGTAGTCCATATTGGACAAAATTAACAGATTTAATGGGTGATAATAAATACCCTTCGAATTGGTTACATATTTATTTAAAAGATAATTTACTACCTTCTGCAAAGGAAGCTAGTGAATTGCTCCAGCGTTTTAACCGTGTGAAAAATGGTGTTCAGGTTCATATAACACTATCATGTTTTATTTCTAGGGTGGTTTTTTTTAAAAGCTTAAAAGATTGGCTTGCAATTTATAAATTGAAAAGGCCAATTGGTAAAAAATTACGAAGCTGTAGTGGCTATCTTTGGCCATTATTTAAGGGGGATTTTAAAGAGTCATTTTCTGGTCCTTTATCATTAAATTATCTTCTCTATTTGAACTTATTTGAGAAGGCTATGAATGAATTACCAGTTCAAGAAAGAGGGTGTTATCTGCAAGAAAATCAAGGCTGGGAGTTTGGGCTTATTTCTGCTTGGAAATCTGCTGGACATGGAAATAACTTAATGGGTGTTTCTCACTCTTCCGTTCGATTCTGGGATCTAAGATATTTTTTTGATTCACAAATATATAAAAATAAAAATAAAAATGATATGCCTCTTCCAAATTTTTTAGCTGTTAATGGTTCAGAAATGAAAAAGGTGTTAATAGAGGGTGGATGTCCAGAAAATATATTAGTTGAGCTAGAAGCATTGCGATATTTATACTTATCTAAATATAATGTAAAAAAAATAATTAGTAATAAGCCTTCAAAAAATAAAGTGGTTTTAATATTGACAGATTATTTGAAAACTAATACAGATAAACAATTAAAACTATTAACTATGGCTCAGAAGGGTTTAGATAAATCAATTTTATATATTGTTAAACCTCATCCATCACATAATATAAATCTAAATGATTTCCCAGATATAAATTTAGAAATATCCAAAAAAACTTTACCAGAATTACTTGCAATTAGTGATATTGTTTACTCTAGTTCTACAACTTCAGGAGCTATCGATGCATATTGTTCAGGCCTCCCAATTATTGTTTTAAATGATGCTCAAATATTGCCTCAAAGTCCATTAAGGGGCTTTAAAGATGTTCATTTTTCAAGTTCTGCAAACGATTTAGCAGATAAAATTACTAATGTAAATTTATTGATATCACAAGATAGAGTTGATTTTTTTGATATTAATCTAAGTCTACCAAAGTGGAGTAAGTGGTTAAATATTATTTCTAAAACAAAATAAAATATATCTTTGTGTAGTTGTTTTTAAAACATATATAAAATATTTTTAATTCTTATAGATTTGTTGATTAATATTGGAGGTTAGGTTATTAGTAATAAAATAAAAATTTTAGTGACAGGGGGTGCTGGATTTATTGGAAGCCATCTTTGTGAAGAATTGGTTAAGCATGAGAATAATGTTGTTGTTTCTTTAGATAATTATTCATCAGGTTTAGAGAGTAATCATATAGAGGGCGTTAAATATATAACTGGGGAAACAGAAGATATTGACATGCATATTAACTTTAATCCTGACTTCATATACCATCTTGGTGAGTATTCTAGAGTGGAGCAAAGCTTTAATGATATTGATAAAGTGTGGAAATATAATAAAAATAGTATTTTTCCAGTTTTACAATTTTGTAGAAAAACTTCGGCTAAAATTATTTATGCAGGAAGTAGCACTAAATTTGGTGATGATGGAGCAGGGAGAGATCAAAGTCCATATGCCTGGACAAAAGCCTCTAATACAGAGTTAGTTAAAAACTTTGGAAACTGGTTTGATGTTCCATATGCAATAACATATTTTTATAATGTTTATGGAGGTCGAGAAATATCATCAGGAAGTTATGCAACACTAGTTGCAATTTTTAAACAACAGTATAAAAATAGAGAGGCGCTTACAGTTGTTAGTCCTGGAACTCAAAAAAGAAATTTTACCCATGTGGAAGATATTATTAAAGGATTATTAATGGTGGGAAAAAAAGGTCTAGGTGATGAATTTGGAATTGGTAGTTCTCAAAGTTTTTCTATACTAGAGCTTGCAAAAATGTTTAATTGTGATGTTGATTTTTTGCCAGAAAGAAGGGGAAACAGAAGGACAGCTAAAGTGGTTTGTGATAAAACAAAAAAACTGGGATGGGTTGAAACACACTCCATTAAAAGACATGTAGAGCAATTTATAAAAGACAACTCATCTGTGAAGTTGAAATTATAAAACTATGTGTAATAAATTAGTCAGTGTGATAATACCATTGTTTAATTCTGAAAAATACATTGGTAATACAATAATGTCAGTTATAAATCAAACCTATAAAAATTGGGAGTTATTTGTGGTTGACGACTTTTCTTCAGATCTCAGTAGATCTATTGTAAGAAAATTTATGGAACTAGATGATAGGATAAAACTAATAGAGTCCGAAGTTAATTTTGGAGGCCCTGCAAGACCAAGAAATATTGGAATACATCTCTCTAACGGCGAATATATCGCATTTCTTGATTCAGATGACTTATGGTATCCAGAAAAATTACAATTATGCATGAGAAGTTTTCATCCCGATGTTGATATTATATTCCATGACTTCGTTAAATATGGAGATGTTAATTTCTTTACAAATAAAAACATGAAAGGCAGAAAATTAGATACTCCTGTAACAAAAAGTCTTCTCTTACATGATAATGTAATTATAAATTCATCAGTAATAGCGAGAAAAAAACTGATTGAAGATGTTGGTTATATTGATGAGTCTAAAAATATGATTGCAGCAGAAGATTATAATTTGTGGTTAAAAATTTCAATAATTACAAATAACTTTTTATACATACCAAAAG
>Ga0075447_10001291_pt1 | contig 11914 bp, 8 predicted proteins | sample CoawatmetaG10DNA_FD_72352 | JGI IMG/M metagenome (GOLD analysis project Ga0075447, IMG submission 72352) | Marine microbial communities from the West Antarctic Peninsula - Coastal water metaG104-DNA | ecosystem: Environmental > Aquatic > Marine > Coastal | place: Atlantic Ocean: West Antarctic...
AAGTGCCGTACGAACTGCCCGCGCACAAAACCCGCAGCGTATTCAAAACCCTCAGCAGCCCCGGCGGCGGTGGCTACAACGAACTGCGCATCGAGGACAAAAAGGGCGAAGAACAGATCTACCTGCACGCGCAGAAAGACTGGGATGAAAATATCGAACACAACCAAACCGTGCGCGTGGGCAACGAACGCCATGACACGGTCGAGGCCAACAGCTACAGCGAGTTCAAAGCCGAAGAACACCGCACCACCCACGCAGACCGCAAAACCGAAATCAAAGCTAACGACCACCTCACCGTCGGCACTAGCCAGCACGTCAAAATCGGCACTGCGCAGCTAACCCAAGCCGGCAATGAAATTCATTATTACGCCGGTGACAAAGTTGTAATAGATGCTGGCATGGAGCTGACTGCCAAGGGCGGCGGCTCTTTTCTTAAGCTTGACCCTAGTGGCATTAGCCTGGGGGGAGCGATGTTGAAGATTAATTCGGGCGGTTCACCGGGCGGTGGTAGTGGTCTGGCAATCAAGCTGCCAGGGCTTCCCGGTCTTGCAGATAGCGATGCAGCAGGAAGTTTGTTAGCGCAGGCTCTTATAGGCGAAGGCCTGCCGTTTGATCCACTCACTACGCCCGATGTCCGGTTTAATATTCGACTATCCGACCGGCCTGGTAAGGATGGCCTCGCTCTCTCTGGTGCGAAATGGCGAATTGTTCGAATGAGCCAACCCACCTGGAAGAAGCTTGGACAAGTATCTCAGGAAGATACATTAGCCAGCGGCGAGGCAGATGATCAGGGAATAGTTTCCCTCAGTGACAGCGACCAGAAGAAGTTATCGGTTGAATATGCAAAGTACCCGGGCAAGCTCTGGCTGACCTACCCCGGCCAGTGCGTTTCACTGCGCGTTCATTTGGAAGGTGATTGGACGGAGGAGCAAAAACAGGCATTTGCGGTTGCAAGCATGGATTTCAGCGCTACTGCACACTCTAACTTACAACTGCCAGATGCCGCCCACGATAAACAAAGCGCTATGGACAGCTGGTCGCTCGCCGACGCCGCACAGCTCTACGGCAAGCTGAAGGAGTTTTTAGTATGACCGATATGAATGGAATCAAGGCGAAAGAGCTCAACCAGATCAACACTCAGGACGGCGAAGCACTCTGCGCAACATCGGCTCCGGACTGGTTCATCGCACAGAAAGGTCGTCTGGGTGAAGCTTTCGCTCCACCACGGCCAGGCAACGACATCAAGTTTTTCACTACCGGCTCCGATTACTTTAAAAATGTCGCTCAAGCGATAAAAAGTGCCAAGAAGTCCGTTTTCATTACCGGTTGGCAGATTAACTACGAAGTACGCCTCGACGGCGATACGCGTTTATGGGACTGCCTGCACGAAGCAACTCGCAATGAGAATGCGCCAGACATCTATCTCATGCCCTGGCTCTCTCCCAAAGCAGGGGTAGATACCGGTGATATGGAAACCATGCTGGCCGCCTTCAACCTCAACGCCGGATTAGCTCAGCGCAAAGTCTGGTGCATGCCTGCTATTCAGCAGAGCGATATGGGTAACCTTGGAACCTTTTTCTCTCACCACCAGAAAGCCGTCGTGATCGATAACGAGATCGCCTACGTTGGTGGTATCGATCTGGCTTATGGCCGCCGTGACGACAACAATTTCCGCTTGGCGGCTGGTGACCGCCAAGCACGAGAGCTCTATAACCCCTGCATACCACCCTTGTCTGAAATTGAGAGTCACAAGCAGTATCCCTATATGACGTCTGCAGAACTGATCGGCGCAGCACTAATGCGTGGAGACGGCATCAGCAAAGCGCAACGCGCTATTGGCTGGGCGTCCGATAACCGAATGTTCAATGCCTTGCGCGGTACAGGAAAAGAACTTGGCGAATGGGTGAGCGATCAAGGCAAAGACCTGCTACGTTTCTTTGGCGCCGGCGCAGCAGATACGACTGGGGGCGTTATCGAAATTGCAAAGTTCGTTAACAACCAACTCACACCTGCCAACATAGCGCTTTGGAAAAGCACCTTGAAACAGTGGCAGTATTCACTCAATGCAGCGCTTCAAGAGCTGGATCAAGAAACCGACACCTTTGCAGGTACCAGCCAAGGTTTGAACGACCTGCGCCTGCAAGCACGCGAGATCAATGGCTCAATAGTTAATTGGTTGGCCCGCGCAGAGCAGGCAGGTGCATTAACACCAACGCAGCTACAAAGTCTTACGAGCCAGGCCGAGACCATTCAAGCTAAGGTTGAAAGCTGGATAACCCAAGCTCTGGAGCTAACTCCAACCGCACAAACCCAGAGTGCTACGCTAAAGAGCCACATCGCCTCGCTAAATGCTCAAGTTGATGAATGGAAAGCGCGGGTCACGCCGGAGCTGAATGCACTTGAAAGCGAGTTATCGCGCTGGGCGAACCAAACCATCGCGTCCGGACAGGCAATCAGCAACGATCTGCTCACCCGGGGTACGGAGCTGGTCAATCTATGGACGCAGCAGTCTGGGCTTGGCGCTTTTTACGCCTGGCTGAACAACACGCCCACACCCATCATTACTGCCAACGCGCTCAAAGAGTTTGACGAGCTAGCCACACCTTTTTTGCTGTATCTGCACTCCGTCCTTGATCGAATGGCCGACAGTCAGAAATCAGAACCTTACAGCTATCTAGCCGACCGCAATACAAGACTGTTGCCCGTCAGCGGCATGACTATTGATGCTAAAAAGCAGCCACGAATGCCATGGCACGATGTACATATGCGCCTGGAGGGCGCTGCCGTATACGATATCTCTCGCAACTTTGTAGCACGCTGGAACAGTATTCAGGCGCGCTACGATGGAAAACAGCAGCAAATGCCGTCCGTGCTGGCAGGTGCGCTAAGTCTCGTGAGTGACGATCTTGAACCCGTTCCGTTCAAACCCCACTACCTTCCCGAACCAGAGCCCGTGGCGGGCAAGGGCAGCGTTACCGCCCAGGTTCTGCGCAGTGCACCTTTGCGCCTGCTTCAGGAGGAACATCAGAGTAAGCGCGGCCTACAAGCCGCGCCGCAGAGCCGTCAAGCCAACTGCCAGCAAGCCATGCTGCAGACCATATCGGGCGCTCAGCATTTCATTTATATCGAGAACCAGTTTTTTCAGAGTGATTTTGGGGAAAGTAGCCCGAGTGGCCAGAAGGCCCCTGACGCTGTCACCGGCCCCATGGATAGCCTCATGAGTGCTAAAGGGCTGCCTGGCTATAAGCAGTACGCACAGCGGCTGCGTTTGGATGAACTGGAAGAGAATCCAGCCAATCTACACAAGATCAACTATTTCGAACTGGCAAAAATGATTCGCAGTGGTGAAGCAGAACCCTTCACGCGCGGCTTGATTCAGGTGCTCAGTAACCAAAGCGCAATGGAGGCGCTGCGCGCTATACAAGATCCCCAGGCCGCAATACTCAATGACCTGGCCAGCGCCATAGGGGAACGCATAGAAAAAGCCATCGATATGGGCGAGAGCTTTCATGTCTATATGGTACTGCCCGTTCACCCGGAAGGGCCCCTGAACATGCTTACCCTGATGACTCAGGTGCACCTGACCATGCAAACGCTCTCGCTCGGTGAGAACAGCCTTGTTGATCGAATTCAATGGGGCATGGCAATAAAGGGTTTTATGGACAGAGGGATGACTGAGCAAGGAGCAAAAAAGCAGGCGCTTCTGGAGAGCTCTGATGAGGTGCCCGTCTATAAGCAACAGAACTGGCAGCAGTATTTGACTCTGCTCAACCTGCGTACTTGGGAAAGCTTTGATGACTATCCTGTCACCGAGCAGATTTACGTGCATAGCAAGCTGTTGATAGCTGATGACCGTGTTGCGGTTATTGGTAGCGCCAATATAAATGACCGGAGCCAACTGGGTGACCGTGACTCGGAACTGGCTGTGGTTGTTTCCGGTGGCGCCACCACCACCGAAGCTATTGATGGCCACTGCAATTACCCCGTGTGCAATGCGGTCCAGCAACTGCGTATAGATTTGTGGCGCAAACTATTTGGCTTGGAAATCAGCCACCCGGAAGTCAAGGTCAAGCCGGCCAGCCAACTGGAAGAGACCCTCAGACAACCCGCGGCACCAAGTAGTTGGGAAGCAATTCAAGTGCAAGCGAGAGACAATGCGAAGAAATACGAAGATTCATTCATGTATGCCCCACATAACGGGGCATCCATATGGCCTACGTGGGAAGAGATGGTAAATGCCCGTACAACACCCAATTTACCTGAGAACGAACTGGATATTTACATGCCTTTCGAGAAAGGCTTTTGGGAGCACCCGAAGTTAACCAATGCGCCCGGCGATATCCGAGGATTTATTACAGCGCTGCCTGTTAGCTGGACGCAAAACGAGTACAACGACTCCACGGCAAATCTTTCTATCCTGGCGTTGATAGAGCCTCAATTTTTCTCTGGTCAGGACGTTTCCACTTTTGCCTACAACGGCCAAGCCCCGAAGACTGGAGAAACCACGTAATGCGCTTAGTACCATTCACTCTTGCCTTGTTGCCTGCGCTCGCAATCGCTGAATCAGCACCTCCGAGCAAGTATCAAACGCCGGAGGGCTGGCGTACTGAATGTTTGGGCCGCTCACAATTTGATATGCCGGCTACAGCGGTTTGGCAGCTTCAAATCCCATACGGTGATACCGTCGATTATGCTGCGACCGACCCGTGGGCTAACCGCAGTCTTGATTATGGCACTGACCCAGGTAACGGTATTTACAAATTTGTTCGTATTCGGGTTAGCGCGGAAACCACTCGCGAGGCCTATGAGCATGCATCACGCGTTGAGCTTCCCAACGAAACCAAAGCAAAAATTCGGGTGATGAAAGCCAGAATAGAAGCAAGAAAAGCTCGGTTCGACGCAGAAGGTGGGGATAAAGAACAATATATTCAAGACCTTCTTGCATTGGATGAAGAGAACAAAAAATACCGGAAAATGATCGCTGAAATAACAATAGTTCAGTCAGTGATCGATTTCTTTGAAGAAGAGGGCCGCCCCACCGAAGAGCTAGAAGAAGAGCTAGCCGGCTACGAGAAGCAAATAGCGGCCTTGCCCACAGATGAACGCTATGAGAAAGAGCGCGCTTTTGAACTAGGAATCCCCGATGCTGCCGGCGCCTGGCACCCAGACAGGATGGTGGCATTGTTATGGCGTAATAACCGGATTTTTCATTTCGAGTTTGGCCCCAAGAACGGAGAATACGACAGCTCGAGTGAGGCGATAGAGCCCGCGGCGCGCGACCTGTTGGCACGTTTTCGCCCGCGCCAGGCATTTGAAATACCGCAAGAGCCCGGGGTTTGTGTGCCGTTTGGCTTTATTGCTGATGACGGCACTGAAAATTACTACGCGGGGTTTTCTTGGCATGTGAAAAGCACACCCTACGTGCTGAATAGTCTGACTCTAAGCAACTCAGCTACAGATGCCATCGAGCTGCTACCCATGCTCACGAAACGGCTGATGGGCAACCCTTTTCCTGCGGCACTGGTCGCGACCAATATAGGCCCCCGCCGCATCGATATCGGCAACAGCCGCGGCACCCTGACTGGTCGCAGTCTGCAAGCCATCGATCCCGATGGCGACCGGCTCTCGTCGCATGCGCAGTACAACCTCAACGCTGGCGCGGTGGCCGGCAAATACACGCCCACCCTCCTCTATAAATTACAAACCTACGCCAACGACCAGCCACCGCCGCCCATAGAGCAAGCCGAAGCTGATGTACTGAACTTCATGAAAAGTTTTCGACCACTACCTGGCATGCAGGCGCTATATGAGGCCGCAGAAAACCAGCAGTGAGCGCCTATTTTTCACAAGGACTGTGTATGAATACGCTGGCAAAGCTCGTTGCCTTCTGTCTGCTGCTACCCGCTGCATTTGCAGCAGCGGATGCCCCACGCAAAGAATGTCTTGGACGGCTAAGTTTTAACGTTCCAGAAAGCATCGAGTGGGCCACCTTCTCTAAGGGCTACACACTCCGCATATCACAAGGAGGTGGGCATGGTTTTGGTTTAAAGGTAGGGGCTGATGGTGATAACGCTACCTACGGCGAGTTCGGCGCAGTTATCTACGTCAGTGATAAAGTGGATAGGTCCATGCTTGACGATGTTTATGGTTATAGACAAGGGACCAGCGTTTTGTATCAGGATCAGTTAAAAGAAGATTTGGAAACAGATAAAAGAATATTGAAACGATTTGAACGTGAAAATTATTCCGTGGAGGATATTGAAGAAAAGAGAGAGCAAATGAAAAAGCTTGAAGAGCAGATAGCTCTTGCCCTCCCAACGGTGCACGACCTCGGCATCCCCGACGCCTACTTTGTAGGCTCCGCTTCAGCCCCCGCCGAAGCCTACATTTACCGTAATAATCGCGTTTACGCCTTTTTTATGCGTACAGCCTACGCTCAGGGCAAGGGCAAAGAAGCCATGCTGGATATGATGTCGCGTTTTCGGCCACGTGAGCTTTACGAGGTGCCTACTGAAAGCGGTGTATGCATCCCCTACGGTTTTATTGCCGATGATGGCAACGCTCACTACTCAGTCAAAAACAGCCTGCGTTTCACCGCTACCCCCAACGTGGTATTCAGCATAGTCACCGCCTCCGCCAACGATCCTTGGGATACACACCCCAAGACAGGCACCTACGATACGGACTACCGCCCTGGCTACGATGCCCAGAAGTGGACCTTTAAACGCTTCGTGGAACCAACCTATATCGGTCCTCACCTGGCCGGAATGGACGGCTGGCGTCTCGATCCCAAACCTGATTCAGGTAAACAAGAGCGCGGCTGGTTTGGCTTGGCAAAAACCGGCGGCACACTCAGCCCACTGGTTGCTGTGCAGGTATTTACCTTCCAAAAAGGCATCGACGACCTGACCGAGTTCACTCCGCCGCCTGAGGACGTGTTGCCGCGCTGGAAGGCGCTCAGCGAAACCATAGAGGTCAGGAATGATTAGCCACAAGTGACTTGCCAATCACATGCGGAGTAACGCAATCAGCACCGCCCATAGAGCCCCATTCCGCCAATGATTGGCGCTATTGAGCGTTGGTCACGCAGGTTAAGGTGCTCCATCAAACAATGGAGCATCGAGCATGCAATTGGCAAAAGCCTTCTATGACGTGGGTCTTTTCAGCAACCAGTCCGCCGCCCAAAAGCAGTTCTGGCAGGAGCGTGTGGGCTTGCCATTTGATCACAGTTTGAAGCTGGGCGGCGGCGTTTTGCAGCACCGTCATCAAGCAGGCGATGCAGTGCTCAAACTCAACGATGCGCGCGACCCTTTGCCTAACGCTGAACACAACTCCATAGACGAATTGCTGGTCGCCATCCCCACGCAGAATGGGCCCGATCTGCTGACCGATCCCGATGGCAACCGTATCCGGCTCGTGCCTGAAGGTTATCGCGGAATCCAGGGCTTAGCCGTACAACTGAAAGTAGTCGACGTGGCGCGGACGGAGGCTTTCTATTGCGGCGTGCTGGGTATGCAGCGAGTGGAAGAAGGCTTGTTGAGCTGCGGTGATACCCGTTTGCTGCTGGTACCGGGCGCAAGCTCAGTAGATGCCGACGCGCCATTAGCGGCGACTGGCTTGCGTTACATCACCTTGCAGGTGTTTGACTGTGACGCGACCTATGCCAGCGCTCTCAGCGCGGGAGCCACTTCAGGTCGCGAACCGGTGACCTTAGGTAGCACAGCGCGGATTTGTTTTATTCGCGATCCGGACGGCACCTGGATCGAGCTGTCCGAGCGTGCCTCCGTAACGGGCAAAGCAGTATAAATCAACCGCAGAGGTAGGTGCCGGTGCCCACAGCAATCAGGGTGCCGTCGTTGGAGTGCAATTCGGAGCGCACTACGCCCACTTTGTTGCCCGAGCGCAACAGCGAAGAGGTACAAATAAAGTGCTCGCCCCGTCCAGGACGCAGATAGTCGACGCGCAGATCGATGGTCCCCAACTTGGCCAAACGAATCATGCGTTCTTGCACGCTGAGGTGCGCATGACGCTCGAATGCGCCGATCAACGCCATAGCGCCACCGCACACATCCAGCAGCGAGGAAATCGCACCGCCGTGCAAGATGCCTTGGGTAAAGTTGCCGATCAGATCTGGGCGCATTGGCAAGCTCATAGCCACACAATCGCTACGCAGGGTATCTATCTCAATACCCAGCAAACGGTTAAAAGGAATCCGATTGAAAAAGCCCTCTACGGCCTGAGTCAATTCAGCGGGTAGTTCCGTGGAGGTCGGTTGGGGCGTTGCAAGGGAGACCATGTTGTTTTTATCTCTTAAACGTTACACAAGACCAAACCGTGCCTCAATTACGCTTGCAGTGCCAGCTTGGTAAGCCGTCCGTCCGCTAATTGGCCATTTAGTCCTATCGCCGAGTCAAAGTACTCCGCGTGAGACAACCTCAGCCTGGGGAGAGAACCACTTGAGTTTATCGTGCAGGCTGACGACTTCGCCGACAATAACCAGCGTGGGCGGCGTAATAGGTGTGCGCGCGACCAACTCCGGCATGCTTTCCAGCGTGCCTATCAGTACTTTTTGATTGCTGGTGGTACCCTGTTGCACCAAGGCAACCGGCGTAGCCTCCGCGCGGCCATGTTGAATCAAGCCATTGCAGATCTCGGTCAAGCCCACCAGGCCCATGTAAAACACCAGGGTTTGGCCTGGCGCCACGAGATCGGCCCAGGCTAGATTGGTCGAGCCGTCTTTCAGATGCCCTGTGACGAAACGCACTGATTGCGCATAATCACGGTGTGTGAGGGGAATCCCCGCATAGGCCGAGCAGCCATTGGCGGCGGTAATGCCCGGCACCACCTGAAAGGGTATGCCATTGGCCGCCAACTCTTCGATTTCTTCGCCACCACGTCCAAATATGAAGGGATCTCCGCCCTTCAACCGCAGTACACGCTTACCTTCTTTCGCGAGACGCACCAGCAGCTGGTTTATCTCTTCTTGCGGCACAGCATGGTTTGCCCGCGCCTTGCCAACGTAAATGCGGTCTGCGTCTCGCCGGCATAAATCAATGATCGCCGGCGCCACCAAGCGATCGTGCAGCACCACATCAGCCTGCTGCATCAAGCGCAAAGCACGAAAGGTCAGTAAATCCGGATCGCCAGGGCCGGCACCCACCAGATAGACTTCGCCCTGATAGCGCTTGCCGCTCTGATCGCCTAGCTGCTGCAGTAGGAGTTCTGCGGCCTCTTCGTCACGGCCGGAGAATACCCGTTCCGCCACGTCACCCTGAAAGATATTCTCCCAGAACACCCGACGTTGATTGATCGACGGAAATGTCTCTTTTACCTGCTGACGGAAGCGTTTGGCTAGCTGCGCCAAACGACCGTAAGCGCTAGGAAAGAGGGTTTCGATGCGCGCACGTGTAAGCCGCGCCAACACCGGTGCATGGCTGCCGCTCGACACAGCAATCACCAGCGGCGAGCGATCAACAATGGCGGGAAAGATAACGGTACACAGGTGCGGCGCATCAACCGCATTGATCGGAATATTGCGCGCCTGCGCATCGGAAGAGACTTGCGCATTCAGCGCCTCGTCATCGGTCGCGGCTATCACCAGCACCGCACCGTTCAGATCACCAACGTGGTAACCACGCAGCTGACAGTCGCCACCACCCTGCTCCACCAACTGCTGTAGCTGCGGCTCAATAGCGGGCGCGACTACGGCAAGTTTGGCGCCTGCTTCGGACAACAGCCGCGCCTTGCGCAGTGCTATCTCGCCACCGCCAATAACCAGTACCCGGCGTTCGCGCAGGTTGTGAAACAGGGGTAGAAATTCCATACAACGACCTCATAAGCGAGAAACACGCAGCCTCAGCGTTGTTGATGCAAAGGCACGCGAGCGACGCGCGCCTTATGAACAGCAATCAGGCAATGCGCTCGATGCCGCCCATGTAGCCACGCAGCGCAGTCGGGATGGCGATACTGCCGTCGGCTTGCTGATAGTTCTCCAGAATCGCTACCAGAGTGCGGCCCACGGCCAGACCAGAGCCATTCAAGGTGTGTACCAGCTCGGGCTTACCGGTTTCCGGGTTGCGCCAGCGGGCCTGCATACGACGCGCCTGGAAGTCGCCACAGTTGGAGCAAGAGGAAATCTCGCGATACTTACCCTGGCTTGGCACCCACACTTCAAGATCGTAGGTTTTAACGGCGCTAAAGCCCATATCACCAGTGCACAACGCCAAGGTACGGTAAGGCAATTCCAGACGTTGCAGCACGTCTTCAGCATGGCCGGTCAAGGCTTCAAGTGCTGCATCAGACTCCTCGGGGCGAACCACCTGAACCATCTCTACCTTGTCGAACTGATGCTGGCGAATCATGCCACGGGTATCGCGCCCGGCCGAGCCTGCTTCACTGCGGAAGCAAGGCGTGTGCGCAGTGAACTTGATCGGTAGCTGATCCGCTGCAATGATGCTCTGGCTGATGATGTTGGTCAGCGATACTTCTGCAGTGGGAATCAAATACAAGTCGCGTTGATCTTCACCACGCACGATCTTGAACAGATCCTCTTCGAACTTGGGCAATTGGCCGGTGCCCTGCAATGCGTCAGCATGCACCAGATAAGGCGTGTAGACCTCTTCATAGCCGTGCTCGTTGATATGCAGATCGAGCATGAACTGCGCGAGCGCACGATGCAGCCGAGCAATAGGTCCGCGCATGATGGCGAAACGTGCCCCGGACAACTTGGCCGCTGTTTCAAAATCCAGATAACCGTGCTGCTCGCCAAGAGCAACGTGATCCTGCACATCAAAATCAAACTCGCGTGGCGTACCCCAGCGGCGAATCTCAACGTTGTCGTCTTCGTCCTTACCCACCGGCACATCATCTGCTGGAAGGTTGGGAATACCCATCATCAAGGCATCCAGTTCAAGCTGGATCGCGTCCAGTTGCTGCTTGGCCTCGCTCAGTTCGGTACCCATGCGATCGACATCGGCCAACAGTGGCTGAATATCTTCACCGCGTGCCTTAGCCTGGCCAATCGACTTGGAGCGACTATTGCGCTCAGCCTGCAGGGTTTCCGTGCGGGTTTGCACGTCCTTGCGGCGTGACTCCAGCGATTCCAGCTGCTGCAGATCAAGGGTATAACCACGGGTTGCCAGACGTTCGGCAACAACATGGGATTGGGTACGAACCAGTTTCGAATCAAGCATGGGTAATCATCTTCAACAGTAGTCAGTTAACAGCTTGTGCCGAACGAACGCTTAACGCGTCAGCGACAAACCGGCCCAGGTGGCGAGCAGACCAATGCACACACTGAGCAAAATATAGGTTATAGCCAGCAGCCCTTCGCCGTTTTCCAACAGCCGCAAGGTATCCAACGAAAATGTCGAAAAGGTGGTGAAAGCACCTAAAAAGCCGACCATCAAGGTCTGCCGCAACAACGGTGATAACTCCGGGCGCTGCAGCCAAAGCCCGTAAAGTATACCGATCAACAAGCAACCCAACAGATTGACGATCAGGGTGGGTAGCGGAAAGGCTTTGGGCCAATGTTGCATGCTCCACTGCGCCACGCCAAAGCGGCTCAGAGCGCCGAGCGCACCGCCAAAGGCTACCGCTAACATCATTTTAATCATCTGCCGGCTTCCTTCTTTTCTTTAAGCTGGCATGGTCCAGCTGCCGCAGGTGCTGCATTTTTTGACCGATTTTCAATTCAAGCCCGCGTGGCACCGGCTGATAATATTCCCGTGGCTCCAGCGCCTCAGGGAAGTAGTCTTCACCCGCGGCATAGGCTTCAGGTTCGGTGTGCGCGTAGCGATAACCTTCGCTGTAGCCCAGCTCTTTCATCAATTTGGTGGGCGCGTTACGTAAATGCAGCGGCACCTCGTGCGACGGCTGGCTGGCCACATCACGCATGGCCGCGTTGTAGGCATTG
>Ga0075447_10001294_pt1 | contig 11907 bp, 8 predicted proteins | sample CoawatmetaG10DNA_FD_72352 | JGI IMG/M metagenome (GOLD analysis project Ga0075447, IMG submission 72352) | Marine microbial communities from the West Antarctic Peninsula - Coastal water metaG104-DNA | ecosystem: Environmental > Aquatic > Marine > Coastal | place: Atlantic Ocean: West Antarctic...
ACTCACGACTACTCCTGAAGAAATGGAAGAGAAAGCAGGAGAGCAAGAAGGAGAGCAAGAAGAAACAACAACAGACCCAGATGAAGAAGTTGGAGAAGAAGAGACAGTGGTTGCAGAAGGCGAAGTCGATACACAAGAATCTATACCAACAGATGAAAGAAACGTTGTTGAACCGCAAGTAGGAACCAAAGAACCTATGATTCCTAAATCTAGGTTTGATGAAGTGCTTGCTAAACAGAAAGCACTACAGAAAAAATTGGAAGAAGCTACAGCCCCTGCGATAGAAGCTATTACAGAAGCTCCGGAATACGATTTTGATGCAAAAGAAATACAATACCAAGACCATATTCTTAATGGGGAACCCGAAAAAGCAACAGCTTTACGCGCAGACATGCGAAAAGCCGAAAGAGAGCAGATGATCTTTGAAATGCAGAATAGAATGGGTCAAACAGTGCAAAAAAACCAGGAAGCGTTAGAGCTAGAGGCAAAAGCACAACAAATAGCGCTAACTCATCCTCAATTAGACGAAACAAGTGCTACTTATGACCAAAATTTAACGCAAGAGGTCTTAGAATTGCGTGATGCGTTCATTGTACAAGGGTTTACGGGGGCAGACGCTCTTGATAGAGCCGCTAAGTACGTAGTAGGAAGCACAAACCCTATTTCTACACCTAAAACCGAAAATAATGTGACTGAAACAAAAAGAAAAGTAGCTAATGTCCAAAAGAAACTAGATGCAGCGGAATCCCAACCCCCAGCAATGAAAGGACAGAACAAAACAGAGAAAAAAATAGATTTAAACGTGCTGTCAACAGAAGAGTTCGATGCTCTACCCGCAGAAACTTTACGAAGAATGCGTGGAGATTTTGGATAATCTGTGATATAACATAAATTCGTCTACTGATACGATATTCAGTGCTGGTCGTGCAGTTTAAAACTCGTATTCGTCTACTATGACGTAAATCTAGTCGAGCTCACCTCGTAAAAGTATGAACGCGTTTCCCAACGACAAAGGGTACACGGGCAATAAGACGCTCCAAAAAGTCGTCTATAAGAACTTTTTATAAGGATATTTATCATGGCAAATACAAACTTTGCTGCGCTTACCAGTGAACAATTAACGATCTGGTCGCGTGACTTTTGGCGTGTCGCAAGAAATATGTCCTTCATTAACCAATTCGCAGGTAGCGGATCTAACGCAATGGTTCAGAGAATATCTGAACTTACTCAATCAGAAAAAGGAGCTAGAGCAGTTTTAACTCTTTTAGCCGATATGACTGGTGACGGTATCGTTGGAGACAATACTTTAGAAGGTAATGAAGAATCATTAAGAGCTTTCGACATAGTAGTACAATTGGATCAACTAAGATTCGCTAACAGACTTTCAGGTAGAATGAACGACCAGAAGTCAGTTGTGAACTTTAGAGAACATTCAAGAGACGCACTTGCTTACGCAATGGCTGACAGAATGGACCAATTAGCATTTTTAACCCTAAGTGGCATTGGCTATACACTTAAGAATAATGGATCACTAAGACCTGTAATGAATTCAGGACAGAATCTTGGCGATCTAGCTTTCTCAAGCGATATAACTGCTCCTACGTCTAACAGACATAGAAGATTTGATGCTACTAATGGTATCGTAGCTGGTGATGTTACTGCAACTGTTGCAGCTGACAAACTAACTTATGGTGCTATTGTTGATCTAAAAGCATATGCTAAAGACCAATACATTAGAGGTATTAGAAGTGCTGGTAATGACGAGATGTTCCATCTTTTTGTTACTCCACAAGTAATGGCTGACTTAAAACTTGATACAGATTTTCTTACTAACGTAAGAAATGCTGGTGTTAGAGGACCGAGCTCAACCTTATTCTCTGGTTCTTCAAGCTTAATGGTTGACGGAGTTATGATCCACGAGTTTAGACACGTGTTTAATACAAATGGAGCTATAAGTGGAGCATCAGGTAATGCTGGAGCCGCTGGTTACAAATGGGGCGCTGGGGCTAACGTGAATGGATCTGCATGTATTTTTGCAGGTGCGCAAGCATTAGCAATGGCAGATATCGGAATCCCAGAAATAGTAGAAGATACTTTCGACTACGGAAACCAGAACGGTATTTCAATTGGTAAGATATTCGGTCTTAAAAAACCTAAGTTTAACAGCGACCACACTGGTCAGTCTGAAGACTTCGGCGTAATAAGATTAGATGTAGCTTATTAATTGTGTTATATTTTATAGGTGGTCTTCATTGACCACCTATAACTTTTAAATTTTAGGAGAAAATTATGTGGATTGTTTCAGAAAAAGAAGATAAATATGTAGCCTCAACTTGGGGAGCCGTTGTTAATTTAACAGCAGGAGTGCCAAGACAAGTAGGATACGACATGGGCTTGCTATGTTTGCAATCAGGATGTACGCAAGTAACTGATGTCCCAGTAGAAAAAGAAACACCCGTAGAATTATCTATAGTAGAAGAAGTAACTGTAGAAGAAACTCCGCTAGACCTGGAAGCTATGACTAAAGGGCAACTCGAAGAACACGGCCGTACTTTAGGTATGGAACTAGACAAAAGAAAAAAGAAAGCAGACTTAATTAAAGAAATACAAGCTGCGCAATAAAGGATAGATTATGGCGGGTACACTAACGGGCGCTAATATAATAAGTAGGGTTCAAGACACCTTACAAGACACAACAAGTGTTAGATGGCCGGAAGCAGAATTGCTTAGGTATATTAATGATGCTCAAAGAGAGATAGTTAACCTAAGACCTGAATCTTCTTCCACACATCAAAATATACAATTAGTTACGGGTACTGAACAAACTCTACCTTCTGGTGGGTTAAGATTAATTAAAGTTGTAAGAGGAATGAGTGCGGCTAGTACCGGTGCTACTGGTAAACGAGCAATCAGAATTGTTAACGTTGATATTTTAAACACACAAGAACCCGATTGGCATAACCCTTCTGTGAGTGGAGATGCCGCGCACGGAACTATACCAAAACACTATATATTCGACGAAGATGATCCTAGAAAATACTATGTATATCCCGGTGTTGCCGGAACTGCATTTGTAGAAATAGTTTTTTCAGCCACCCCAGCAAATTTAGCAAACACTAGCGCCGTTATATCAGTAGATGATATACATGCAAACGCAATTATAGATTTTGTTCTATACAGGTGTTATATGAAAGATGCTGAGTACGCAGGAAACTCACAAAGAGCGGGGCAACACTACCAATTATTTACAGCAAGTGTAGGTACAGGGCAACAAGCCCAAGATATACTAAGCCCTAATAATGATAGTTCTCAGCCAGTACCAGGCAACCTGCGTTAGCCATGGCTAACTTTTCCTCCCTAGTTAAAGAAGTTCTTCCGTACGTTTCTATGTGCCCGGACTCTTTAGTAGAAACTAATATAAGATCTGCAACCATAGAGTTTTGCGAAAGGTCTAAAGCATACACACTAGACCTAGACCCTATTACTACCGTAGCAGGGGTGTACGAATATGATTTTGACCAACCAACCGGTACAGAAATACACCAGATATTGTGGATGACATTTGATGGTAACGACATGGATCCTATAAGCCCACGTAGTTTAGAATTAAACTACCCGGACTGGAGAAATAGAACAGCTAGGCCGCATGTGTACCTACAAAAAACCCCCTCTAATTTTTGTGTAATACCGGTACCTCAAACTACGCAAACCAACGGGCTTTTAGTTAGCGTAGCTTTAAAACCAACAAGAACAACTAGTAGCATAGATACAACTTTCTCAAATACGTACAGAGACGGCATAATATACGGCGCTTTGTACAGACTATTACGTATGCCTAATAAAGAATGGACAGACGTACCCGCAGCTAGGGAGTATCTTTTGCAGTTTAACCAAGAAATACAACAAGCAGAACTTAGAGCTAGAGGCGGAGATCTTGGGGTAAACAGGACAGTTAAGTATAAAGGAATTGGAATGCCCAGGAGGCGGTATGGTAAATATGGAAAGGAAATCGATTACTAGTATTAGTGAGCCACAGCTAGCAGATATAAGAAGCTGTTGGCCTCAAGTAAAAGAAGGGATAGAAAACATACTGACACAAATACCCGCCCTTACTTTATACCGGAAGATGTTTACAGTGAGTGTGTAAATGAAAATGCGTTTTTATTTACTTCCCCCACCGGCTTTTTAGTACTAACAATAGAGATAGATAAGTATACAAAACACAAGACATTGTACATTTGGTTAGCGTATACTTATACAAAAGGGAACCACGAATGGCTAGGCCACGAGGGGTGGTTTGAAAACACGGCAAGAAGTTTAGGGTGTAAATATATAGAAGCCCAGTCAGCGATTCCAGAAATGGAACCGTACGCAATAAAACGCGGCTGGAACGTAGACGCACGAATTTTTAGGAGACAGGTGGATGAGTAAACCAAAAGCATCAGCATATAAAGCTAGCGAATCAGAGAAAGCTACAGCGTCTATTGGCTTGGCCGACAAAAAATTCTTTAGAGAAGCTTACCTACCTAAATTAAAAGAGGCGAGAGATACGTCTGAGAAACAAGACTATACAGGTGTAGCAGAAGGAAGAGGAAACGCGGACACTATGCAAGCTCTTACAGATAGACCCACTCTTGCTGCAACGCGGTCCGTAGACTCTTCTGCGAATCTTGCTTCTGCTGCTACGGGGCAAGCGGCAAATGCTTTTTTCCAAGGCACGGTAGGAAAAAGAGAAGACCAGTTGGGAGTCCTTAAAAATGCTAGGGGTTTAGCTAATACAGCTACAGCTGGTTTAGCTAGGGCCGGTAAAATAGAAACGTCTAATCTGTTAGCTGCTGCTACAGCAAAAGAAACAAGAAGAAACGCTATGATTAAAGCTGGCGGTAGATTAGGAGCGCAATTTGCGTCCAATGTAGGCGATGCAAATGCTTTTGAACAAGCAGAAACAAAAGCCGGTATAGACAAGAGCGAAGATGGCGTCCGCAAATCAGCCGACCAAGGTAGCTTTTTCGAAAAAGGTTTTGGTGGTATTGATATAGCTGGTAGAGGAGAGAAGTACACATGAGTTTAGGTTATATTAGAAGTACTTACGCGGGCATGTATGGCAACCAACGCGATAATGTATCAAACATGGAACAAGTAAACGACCCCGAAGCCGCGTTTGCTGATATAACACGACAAGACTATGACGACTATTTAAACAACTTTAGGGCTTTTGAAGAAAGGCTTTTAGATGCTACTAACGACACTAGCATAATTGATAACGCTAGAGAAAACGCTCCAAAACAATCTAAGATAGCGGAAGGCGTAGCAAAAAGAAACACTGAACGGTACGGCGGAGCGGGTTTAAGTAACGTACAAAAACAAGAACAGCAACGAGCCCAACAAAGGGGCGGAAAATTAAACTTAGCGGGCGGCGTAAACAACGCGCGTATACAACAGCGACAAGTAAACCAAAGCACGTTGCAAGAACTTATAGGCATAGGGCAGGGCGTAAATAATAGCGCTATGCAAGGCCTAGGCGATTCTGCCGCTATGGCTTCTCAAAGACGGAATGCTTATGGACAAGCCAAAGCTAACTACTCTTCTCAGATGACTGGGTTAGGTACAACCATGCTGCTAGCAGCATTCGGAGTATAAAATGGCAACTGCAGCACAAATAGCTCAAATAAGCGCGTACCAGAGAAATAGAAAAAGTTTAGACCAAACAAACGCACAAGAAACATCTGATTTTTCAGCTAATATAAGCTTAAAAAAAGAAGATGGTAGCTTTATAAACCCTGTTAATATGTACAGGAATCCAGATGGCGGGCCTTCTATAGGCGCTATAACTGATGAGGGGTGGGGTGAGCTAGGGCGAACGGACTCAAAAACAGGTAAATTTATACACGAAGCTAAGATTTTAAAAATACTTAACTCTAGCAATATTGCCAGTTCCTACACAGATATAAATACAAATAAAACAGAGAGAGGGGCAATAGTAGGTATTAATGTAGACCCAGAGGATGGGAAGATTTCGTTTTCTGTACGAGGCAAACAAGGTTTAGTACCAAAAACTTTAGGGTTTAGTAACGACCCAAATGATGTTGTATTGTTTACAAACCCAAATGATATGAAAGACCAACTAAATACAATTTTACTTGGGCAACAAGCAATAAGAAGTAAAGGGGCAGTCACTTTAGGAGCGGCTTCTCAACAAGGTATTGCAGCAGCAGAAGATAAGAATGCCCAAGAAACAATAGCCGCTATAGAAGAACAAGTAGCAAACGGAGAGATTACTCCCAAAGATGGCGCAGAACAATTAGAAATTATAAGGGAGGCTATTAAAAATGGTATAGCTAACCTAGAAGAAGAGAAAACAAATCCAGGGGAAACTCCTAAAGAAGCTGTTAATAGAGACGGCACTATAGAACAAAGACTTCCTGGCACAAGAAACTTAGCTATGCAGGATGACGTATCTGGCGCAAATCAAGAGCAAGGTGTGCCTACAAATGTACAAGAGCTTATAGAAATGGATAAGTTTACTTCTAATAAAATAGATACTGCTCTAACTACTACAGGAAGAGGTTCTGATTTACTAAATGCACAAAAAGAGTTCAGCGATGAACTGCTAGTGCAGTTAGGGTATTTAGACGCTGACACGTATAACAAAATAAAAGACAACGAAAGTTTACCTGCGAGCAGAAGGAAAGTAATGCCCGGTTTTAAAAGGCAGCAACTAAGAAAAAAAGCTTTAGGCGATTATATGGATGCGAAAGCCGAGGCTAACAAACCCGAAGGCACAAGCGACGTACTGAAAGACTTAGGTATATCTAAAGAAGTAGAAGAAAAGTATAACCTTCCTTCACCAGATTTTACTGACATGGCAGGCCTAGAAAAATACGCTACTGATAACGAAGCCTCTTTAAAACTTATAGGGACTGATGAAAACGTTCTTAATAAAATAAAAGAAGTATTAACTAAATACGATGTAAAAGAAGAAAAAGACCTATCAAAAATACCCGCATTTGAGTTTGGACCACGTTTTGGTATGATGGAAATAGCTGCTGGTATAGCAGCGGCAGCTTCTGGACAAGAAGCGTTTTTAAGTACTTTTAATACCATGGCTAATATGTTTGGTTCGGGTGGTGCTACAAATATGGACGAATCGAAGTTTGCACAAGACAACGCGCAGTTCCTTATAAACCAAAGCAGAATGAGCAGTGAGTTTAGGCAAAAACAAACTACTGCTGCATCTAAAGCAGCTGCTGAAAAACTAATAACTAGAAACGAGACGTTTACTAATACATTAAGAATAAAAGCAAATGGTGACCCTTCTCTATCTATATTAAGTCCTCTTAGGGCAGAAGGCTCGATAGCGGCTTTTAACGCTACTATGCAACAATTTTATATTAGCGGTGGCCGTAATGGTGCACCAATTCAATTTGACGATAATAATAAACCTATACTGAGTTCTACAAATAAAGAGGCATATGAGATCGTTAAAACAACTATGGGCCAAGCTTTGTTTGGGTATGCTGCCAATAGCGGAAATAAGAAGTTTGGGGACTGGTTTAGACAGTCAGCTCAAGAGACTCTAGGAAACCAACTAGACAGGGTTAAATACACAACTGCAGTAAGAGGCAAACCCCCTAAGAGGTATATAGAATCAATAAATTTCTACGACGGTACTGGGAAAAGAACAGATACAAGACTAAACGGGATACAGCTAGAAGAACTGTTTGGGGATAGGGGAAGCAGAGAAAGAGGCATCCTAATGGATTTCTTAACTGAAGATAAAGGTTAAATATGGCAACTGAAGACGCTGTAGCTCAATTTAGAAGTGGACGAATGGCTAACCCGGAAGTTTCTAGCCAAGAAGAACTTGCACAAGCAGGTAGAGTAGCTAGAGAAACAGATCCTTATGTAGAAGCAGTAGATAACCCTATACAAGCATTTAAAGCAGGTGTAGCGTCTGGTGTTTCAAACGTACAAGCACAAAACCAAAACTTTATGGCTGCTATTGCTACGCTCAAAGGCGATGAAAATGCAATGCAGAACCGTCTCGAAGAAGCTGGAAGGCTATCAAATGAAGCCGCTATACCATTAGCTGGTATGGAACAGTTTGATGAGTTCCTAGAAGAACCCACCATTTCAGGCTTTTTTAATCAAATGGCGTCAGCAACAGGGCAATTTGTACCTTCTGCTGTAGCAACCGTAGCAGAAGCTGCACTTGCCGGAGCAGCCGTAGCGGGTATAACTATAGCAACCGGGGGTACCGCAACGCCAGGCTTAATAGGAGCTGCTGCAATAGGTAGAACTACCTTAAAAAACGTACCAAGAAGAATCGCAGAAAGAGGCGGCAGTAGAGAGTACGCAGAAAATTTAATCGAAAAAAGTTATAAAAATGCATTAGCTACAAAAAATAAGACTGCTTTACCTTATCCTAAAATGAGAATGCAGGAAGAGCTAGACCTAGATGCAATCTACTTAGCCTTACGTGGCCAAAAACTAAACAAAAGATTTGCGCAAGGCGGGATAGCAGGGGCTCTCGGACAAGAGTTCCGCCAGGGATCTGGTATCGCGTACGGAGATTATGCAGAACAAGGCATGACTACAAAAGGAGACGCGGTTGCATCTTTTCTACAGGGTGGAGTTTTTGCAGGTATAGGCGTAGGTTCTGAAGCAGCTGTAGCTGGAAGTTTTTTACGAACTCTAAAAAAAGGTAGGGTTAAAAGACAAGCAGTAGGGGACGACCCTTTCTTATTACGAAATGCTAATAAGACTAGCGTACTTAAAGATTTAGGATACATAACAGGAGTTACCGCATTTTCAGAAGGTTTAGCAGAATTACTACAAGAAGAACTGTCTGTACAACAAAAATTTAGAATAGATGATACTTACACAACAGCTAATGCTAATTTAGATAGAAAACACGCAGCATTTGCAGGGTTCTTTGGGGGAGCAGGTTTGGGTGGAGCTATAGGTTCTGGCCCTGCTGTATTTAACAAAAGTAGAGAACTATTAAACAGAAGTTTAGACGAAGAACATTTAAGACAAGTCTACAATGAAAGACAAGGCGAAGTTGGCGAAGGGCACGTATTCCAAGAACACTCTGATTTAATAGAAGAAAACTTCGACATGATGTTTAATGAATCAGGCAGAGACTCTGTTTGGGTAGATATAGATAGCCGAAAACAATGGCAAAAAGTCCAAGATAAAATAAGTAACAAATACAACGGCGAGTATTTCTCTGTGACATCTTTAGGTAAAGGAGTTTTTTTTACTAGGAGTGAAAAAAAAGCTCAGGCTTTCTCAAACATGGTAGATGCAGACCCGTACAACACAGAGATGCAAGATGACTGGTTAGCACAAAACATTGGGTACAGTAGAAGCAGAAGGATTGGGGATGATCAAATTGTAGGGATACGAAACAAAAAAACAGGTAAGCTAGCTTGGTACCAGCAAACTACAACAGAAAAAGAAGATAACGGTAAAACCGGTACAGAAAATGCAGTAAGTGCGGCAAACCGTGTTATGGGTAGATCAAGAGATAAGTATGACATTGTTTATCAAACCCCTTCAGAACATTTTGCTGAACGTATGGAAGGTTTAGAACAAGAAACTACAGGGTTTAACGAAGACACTAAAGACCCAGATACAGTTAGATATCAAGAGTTTGATTCGGAAGGAAGCGAACAAGTAGCAGCAGATTCTAAATTAGCTGCTGATGCAGAACAAGATTCTTTAAACTCCCAACTAGACCTACGTAGAGGCAACATAGGAGAAGGAACCGAAAAAGAAATAAATGACTATATAAAAACTGAATTCGGCATAGATGTAGAGTATAAAGATTTAGTACATTTTGCAGAGACATCTGAAAAAGTAAGAATACAAGCAAACAAACTAGCACAAACAGAAGCAAAAACTAAACAGGGGTCTTTAGGGACAAAACTAGAAGAAGCAGGTGTAGAGACACCCGCTGTAGACAATACTACCAAAGGAAAAGACAGCACAAAAAAAGCTTTAGGCCAACTTAAACCAAGTACAAAAGCTAGATACCTAAAAACCCTAGCTGCTATTAGAGAAGCGCGAAGTGATAGTAGCGTAAAATCTGCGGGGGTCCAAGCTGATCTAGATGCACTTGGTACAAACCCTATGGTTGCGGTATCAAATATAGTAGATCTTGTAGAAGAAGCCTTAACTTCTAACTCTTTAAGAAATAGCACCGTAGCAGACTTAGAAAGAACCAGTACGGCTTTGGGTACATCTAAAGATGAGCTTATGCCGTCTAGAGAAATATTAAGTAACCCTAACATTGCGGGGAAAGAAACTAGCGATAACATTCCAGTTGGAGTAGACAACGATGAAATAATGAACCGTGGTGGATCCGGTACAGTAGAAAACCCGTTCGTTGATTTAATAGACGGAGAGCCAACCCCTTTCTCTATAAATAACAAAGGGGATAAAAAAGCTAGCCCCCAACAGATAGCACTAGTTTCGTCTTTAATACACCCAAATTTTAAAAATGATTTTAATAGAATTAAAGGGCTCATTTCCGAAAGATTAGCTACTAGGTTTTTAGAAAAACAAAGCACTGATAACGCTAGTGAGTTTATAAGAATAGTACCCGTTTCCAAACTAGGCGAACTGCGAGCAAGTTTAGAAATAGTCCAAGACCAAATACCCGCCAACATAACAGAGTTTCAAAAAACTAAAAAAGAAGGTCTTGTATTAGTAAGGCACTTTGTAGATAACTCCCAAGTAACAACAAAAATGAACCCTAACGAATTGCAACCAGAAGCATTTGCAGAAAATGTAGCGGTTCGTATTGCACAGGCTAAAAAAAGGGGCAAAAATAATAATAAAAATAATAACCATAAGTTTAGAGTTAAAGATGCGTACGCAAACGCGAACCCAAAAATGTCTAACCAAGAACCTGGGGTAGTAGACATAGGGGTATTAATACAAGGCTTTGTTACTTTAATGAGAAGGAGTGGCCAGAGACCCGAGTTTGCTAATATGAGCGTTGCTCAAACTAGAACAATAGCTTTTAACGATATACTTGACTATTTTGAACAAAATAATATTACTCTAGAGTACCACCCAGATGGGGTAAAAAACAAAGAGGGTAGGCCGCCTGTAACTTTAGTAGGCCCAACTTTTAAAAATACTACTAGAGCACAAGAATCATTTACAACAACACCAGAAAAAACAACAGAAGAAGGGTTTCCTATAAAATCTAAAACTTCCAACCTTATAAACGAAATAGTAAACGATATTGATTCTGGTATTTATAATGTAGGCGGGGACCCTAAAAGTTATACTCAAATTGCAGAGTCTTTTAGAACAAACGAGCCAAAACTACAAAGAATAGAACAAGCGGTACAAGATGCTACTGTAAGTATAGGCGAGCTTGTTTTTGTAAAGGACAAGTCTGGCTACGCAGTTTTTTATGATTTACCTGTAGTTGAATTCGCCTTTGAAGGAGAGGGTAAAAGATCTAAAAATTCAGATATCGGCCCAGTTGAGGGCGAAATGAAAACACAACAGACAAAAAGACAAAGTAAAGAGCAAAGAACAAAAACTAACCAGGCCAAAACGAGGCTTAAAGAAAACCTAGAAGCTAGGGAAAAATACCTACTCGCTAGAAAAAACACCGAAGAAAATCCTTATATTGATACTCCAATAGGAGAGCTTACTTACGACCAAGTAGAAACTAGAATAGAAGAGCTTACAGACACTAATTATATTGCTTATTCTCCTCCTAGCGGAACGGGTAGGGACTCGCTTATTATAAAGAACGGGGGCAATGTAGCGCTAGCTTTTATGGAACAGTATAAAAATGATACTAACGCAGGAGCTTTCCAAAACGAAAATGGGGTTTGGACCGGAGAACTTGTACAAAACTATAATAACGAGTACACG
>Ga0075447_10001306_pt1 | contig 11836 bp, 10 predicted proteins | sample CoawatmetaG10DNA_FD_72352 | JGI IMG/M metagenome (GOLD analysis project Ga0075447, IMG submission 72352) | Marine microbial communities from the West Antarctic Peninsula - Coastal water metaG104-DNA | ecosystem: Environmental > Aquatic > Marine > Coastal | place: Atlantic Ocean: West Antarctic...
AATTTCTCCTGATTTTCCATATGTTATCTGTGATATTCCATTAGAAATATTAAGTAATAGTTCATCTTCAGCGTTTACGAATAAATGACCTTTATTGTGGTTGATAAATTCATATAATTCATTTTTAGTGTCAATGACTGCTTGTAGATTTCCAAACCCTTCTAGGTGGGCAGAGCCAATATTTGTGATTACACCATAAGTTGGTTGGGCAATATTACAGAGAAACTCAATTTCTTTTTGATGGTTTGCTCCCATCTCTATTATAGCAATTGTATGTTTTTTATTGATTTCTAAAACACTTAAAGGAACGCCAATATGATTGTTTAAATTTCCTTTGGTTGCATAACAACTTAACTCACTGCTTAAAACGGCATTAATAAGTTCTTTTGATGTTGTTTTTCCATTTGTACCAGTAATCCCTATTATAGGAATATTTAGCTGACTTCTGTGATAAGTAGCAAGGTCCTGAAGGGTTTTTAGTGCATTATTAACAAGAATTGTATTTTGGTGAGTATCATATTCTTTTTCATCAATAATTGCATAAGAACAGCCATCTTGTATAGCTTTCAGAGCATATTTATTGCCGTTAAAGTTTTCTCCTTTCAAAGAAATAAACATAGCGCCATTCGAAATTTTTCTACTATCAGTACAGATAGTAGAGTGTTGTTGGAAAAGCGCGTATATTTCTTTAATATCCATAATATTATAAAAAACAAAACCCCATGTTTAGTGGGGTTCTATTATTAATATATAATTATATATTAGTTTCTTTTTCTGCTATAATCAGCTCCTCTTCTAGTGTTTTCTTTCTGATTACTAATTGGTGCTCCAACTCTATCCATTGCACATCTAAAGCCAATAGCGTCAGTTGATTGATCTTGGTCTAGGAATCTTCTTGTTCCAGGATTTAACCAATAAGCTCTGTCTTTCCACGAACCTCCTTTGAATACTCGAGTTCTATCAGTTACTAAAGAGGATTCACCATAAGCATACATTTCGCTAGAATTTCCTGTTTTAGCATTATCCTTATATTGTTCAGCTTTCTGATTCCATTTATCAATTTGTACTCTTGCAGTATCTGAAGTTGTTGTTTCTTCTAAAAAGTTATTCCAATCAATTCCCATTTGAGATTCAATATCTCCATCTAAGTAATTGATATTATCTGATTTCTTATAGTTTCTTCTGTATACATTTCCTTGAATATCTACAGGAACCATAGTAATTCTACCTAAACTGTCTTTCTCAGCAATAAATCCATCTTCATCAGTTTTTTGTGTAGTATAAACATTTCCTCTAAAGTTTCTATGGTCAGCAATTGTTGTTTGTTCAATTTCGGGTCTATAAACATCCATTACCCATTCTGCTACATTACCAGCCATGTTATACAAACCATAATCATTTGGCCAGTATGAACGTACAGGGGCAGTAATATCAGCATTATCATTTAAATTTCCAGCAACACCCATATTATCACCTCTTCCTCTTTTGAAGTTGGCCATTATTTCTCCTTGATTTTTAGGATCTCCATTTCTTAGAGATGAACCGTTCCAAGGGTATAGTTTTCTTTCACTAGTATTTTCTTCCTGAGTATTCCCAACATATCCTAGAGCAGCAAACTCCCATTCCGCTTCAGTTGCAAGACGGTATTTAGGAAGTAGCAATCCATCCTCAGTACGTACTTGTCTTGTCTTCTCTCCAGTTGATGGATCTAAGTTTCTAAGGTTTCTACCAATAATTCCTTCATACTGTCCTGCTAAGTATGCTTCTGTGTTGAAAGTATTGTCATCAACTTGTTCTGGGTCTTCTTTTAAGATACCTTCATTAATAAGTATTCTTTCATTTACCCTATCAGTTCTCCATATACAGTAGTCGTTTGCTTGAGTCCAACTTACCCCAACAACAGGATAATTTTGATATGCTGGATGTCTTAAGTATTGTTTTACAAAAGGTTCATTATACCCTAATTTATCCCTCCAAACTAAGGTGTCAGGTAAGGATTTTTTATAAACTTCAGGATAAGATTGAGAGTAAACTCTTTTTATCCAATGTAAGTATTCTAAATAGTCTACATTTCTAACTTCAGTTTCGTCAAGATAAAAGGAAGATACTGTAACTTTTCTTGGAACATTATTCCAATCGTACATCACATCTTGCTCTACTCTACCCATTGTGAATGAGCCTCCTTCTACAAAAAGGAGTCCAGGGCCTGTGATTTGCTCTTGAAACTTATTGTTAGTTTCAAAACCTCCATTTTTCGAGTTATTATATTCCCATCCTGTAGAGGAGGACTTTTCTCTTGCACATGAGGCAAGTATCAATACACTACTTAGTACGATTATTAATTTATTTGATTTCATCATTTGTTTTTATAATATGATTATTTAACTAACTATTAACTAAAATTGAGGACAACTTATTGTATTAAAAGATTTGCTTTTTGAACGACAAGGCATGAATATTGTAAATGATAATTCATGAGCTCCTAGTGTGTTGCTGTTTTTAAGGTTGCTTAATGTAATGTCGTAACTATATCCAAATTTGAATGAATCTTGAATTAGACCAAGCATAAGTATAAAGGAATCAATATTCTTTAAACTATGTCTTGCCCATAAACCTCCAACTATGGCTCCTCTATTTACATATACACCATAATTAAACTGTTGAAAATCTTGTTGTCTCTGGTATAAGAAATTTGGTGAAATTGTAGTTACATTATTACTGTATTTGCTTAATGGAATATTTCCTCCAATATGAGCAGTTATCTTTGTGGGTAATTGACTTTCACTAATAAAACCCTGATTAGGTGTTGTTAAATGATGAGCTGCAAAGCCAAAAAATAAATTCTCAGAATATCCAATAAATCCTGCTGAAAAATCAGGAAAACTTCTAGTTGTTGCATTGTTTGCTATATCTTCTTGTGTGCTATATACAAAACCATCTCTTGGATGAATCATGTCGCCAAAAGTTAAGTCACTCCAATCTAAACTTATCGATCTATATGAAGCTTCAAAACCAGCTTTTACTGAAAACTTTCTATTTACTTCTAAATGATAGGAATAAAGTAAAGATGCATGTGTAGTGTTTAAAGCTCCTGCACCACTTCTGTCTTGCGCTACCATAACTCCTAAACCACCTCCAATTGCATTAATGTGTTGATCCCATGATGCTGAAGTTGTAACATAAGTTCTCCCAATTCCAGGCCACTGGTCTCTGTAATTTAAGTTTGCTCTAGGGCAGCCTTTAGGAGTCGCTCCTGCAAATGCGGGGTTTAAATATAATGGATTAGCATAAAACTGACTAAAAGCAGGATCTTGTGCACTAGCTTCATTGCTCATGAAAATGCAAGCAGATACTGCTATAAAAATCTTGGAAAATTTATTCAACATAAAAGTGTTTTTTCTTAATTTCAATTTCACAAAAATAAACAAATTATTTACTATCTACTTTTACTAGTAAAGAAATTGTATAATAATTATATTTTTTTTACGTTTTGCCCTTGTTTATAAAATGATACATAACTTTGCAACAATGAAAAAACAAATATTTTTAGCTTTATCATACGTTCTTATTACCGTTAACTTATTTGGACAGTATAACTCGGTATTGTCTGAGGGGAAATGGTTTAAAATATCGACTACTAAGTCTGGTGTTTATAAGTTAGATTACTCTAGTATATTGTCTTTAGGTGTAACTGTAAATAATTTGCAAATTTCAAGTATAAAATTATATGGTAATGGAGGTGGAATGTTGCCGAAATTAAACTCTGATTTTAGGCATAATGATTTAGTTGAAAACGCCATAAATATTTACGATTCAAATGGTAATGGTGTATTTGAGAATGGAGATTATATTTTGTTTTATGGACAATCTCCTCATAGTTGGAGATATGATGCTCAATCAAGTTTATTTAAACATGAAACGCATTTATTTTCTGATGAAGTAAATTATTTTTTAACAACTGATAATCAATTAGATGGAAAAAGAATTGGGCAGAAACAATCCTTACAAAATCCTACTAAAACAATTACATCATTTAATGCATTTTCCTTTCATGAGCTTGAACTTGAAAATTTAATTCATTCGGGAAAAGAGTGGTTTGGAGAACGATTTGATAGTCAAAATAGTCAATCTTTTAATTTTAGTTTTCCTAATTTACAAATAACCTCTCCCGTCAGTATAAAAACAGCTGTTGCTGCACGTTCATTAAATTCTTCTGTATTCTCAGTAGCTGTAAATTCTGATCCATTACAAACTATTTCTGTTCAAAATATTGTTTCAACTTACGCTACAGAGTATGCTAAAGCTTCTTCAAAAACTTCAGCGTATATAGCCTCATCATCTAACCTTTCAGTAGATATAGAATATAGCTCAATTGATAATGGTGCATTGTCTTGGTTAAACTATATAGAAGTAAATGCAAGAAGAAAATTGAAAATGTCAGGAAATTCCTTATTGTTTAGAGATGCAACATCACTTGTGGATGAAGTAGCTTCTTTTGAACTTTCTAATGCTAATGTTGGAATTAGGGTTTGGGATGTTACCGATCAAACGTCAGTAGTCGAAATGCCAACCTTATTAAGTGCTAATGAACTTTCTTTTAATGATTCTATTAATAAATTGCATGAATATATTGCCTTTAATAGTAGTGCTTACTTAACGCCTTCTATTGTTGGAGAAGTAGCAAATCAAAATTTACACAATACTGATATTGATGTAGAATATGTGATTGTTTCACATCCAAACTTTTTAGTTCCTGCTTATCGTTTAGCTGATTTTCATCAAGAGAAAGATGATATTTCTTCTATCGTTGTTACGCCACAGCAGGTCTATAATGAGTTTTCTTCAGGAATACAAGATGTTAGTGCCATTCGCGATTTTTTAAGATTTTTATATAAAAGATCAAATTCAAAATTGAAATATGTTTTGCTTTTTGGAGATGGTTCTTATGATCCTAAAAATAGAGTAGCTAATAATACAAATTTCATTCCAACCTATCAATCTCTAAACTCTACTCATCCAATATATTCTTATGTTACTGATGATTATTTTGGATTATTAGATGATGATGAGGGTGAATTTATTAATGATTTAGTTGATATTGGAATTGGAAGATTTCCTGCTTCTAGTCTTTCGCAAGCAAATGTATTAGTGGATAAAGTAGAAAAGTATTATGCAAAAGAATCTTTTGGAAGCTGGAGAAATGATGTTGTTTTTATTGCTGATGATGGAGATGCAAATGATGGGAATACACATATGTGGCAAGCTGATAGTTTAGCAAATATTGTGGCAAATAATTATAAAAATATCAATATTAATAAGATTTATTTAGATAATTATTTGCAAGAATCTACACCTGGTGGCCCAAGAAGTGAAGCAGCAAATAATGCTATTAATAATAGAATAGACAAAGGAGCGCTACTAATAAATTATTCGGGTCATGGTGGGCCTTTAGGTTGGACTGCCGAAAGAATATTAGAGTTAGATCAAATTAATGCTTGGAATAATAGCAATAAATTGCCTTTATTTATGACCGCTACTTGCAAATTTTCATATTTTGACAATCCTGAACAAACTTCAGCTGGCGAATATGTTCTTTTAAATCCAAATGGAGGCGCAATTGCTTTGCTAAGTACTACTAGATTGGTGTATTCACCTCCCAATTATAACTTAAACACTAAATTTATGAATACCCTATTCGAAAGGATTGATGGAGAGTATCCTAGATTAGGAGATGTATTTAAGCAAACTAAAGTTTTGAGTGGAACATCACTTAATAATAGAAATTTCACTTTACTGGGAGATCCTGCTCTTTGTTTGTCTTATCCTGAATATGAGATAGAAACCACAAGTGTTCTAGATACGCTAAAGGCACTGAGTGAAGTAACTATTATGGGAGAAGTTATGGGAGAAAATGGAGTGCTTACTGATTTTAATGGGACTGTATATCCAACTGTTTATGATAAAGAAATTATAAGAACTACTTTAGGGCAGGAATCTTGTACCCCAATGCCTTATCGTGATCAAAATAATATAATATATAAAGGTGCTGCCTCAGTTGTTAATGGTAGTTTTTCATTTTCATTTGTTGCTCCTAAGGATATAGCTTATAACTATGGTGCTGGGAAAATTTCATATTATGCTGTTTCTGATGATCAAGAGCCAGTAGATGCAGCAGGAAGTGATGATGGTTTTGTTATTGGAGGTACTGCTGATGATATTACTTATGACTATGAAGGGGCGGAATTAGAAGTGTACATGAACACAAGAAGTTTCTCTGATGGAGGTATAACAGATGAGAATCCTGTTTTATTGGCGGATATTTTTGACTTTAGTGGAATCAACACGGTAGGTAACGGTATCGGCCATGATATTACTGCTGTTTTGAATGGGAATACAGCAAGTCCTTATGTGTTGAATGATTTTTATGAAGCAAATAAAGATGATTACACTAGAGGGGTGGTTAGTTTTCCATTCTATAATTTAGCTAAAGGAGAGCATACCTTAACCCTTAAGGTTTGGGATGTATTTAATAATTCTTCTGATGCGACAATTACTTTTGTTGTTGCTGATGATAACGAATTTACAATTTCTGATTATAGTACTTATCCTAATCCTTTTTCAAATTCTACTGATATATACTTTCAGCACAATAAACCGAATCAGAACTTAGATGTATTTTTAGAGATTTATTCAATAACTGGAACTTTAGTTTATAAATATGAAGAAAGTTATAGTGATAATGGATATAGGATAGGTCCGATTCCGTGGTATGGAGATGATGAATATGGAGGGAAATTAAGTGCAGGAATGTATATTGCAAAACTAGCAGTGAGTAGTTCAGATGGTGATTTCACATCAAAATCCATAAGAATTATACTATTGCCCTAATAGATTCGTTCAAGTCAACATAAAAAAAAAGTATATTTGCAAACTAAATTTAAGAAATGAAGAAAATAACAGGAATAATTTGTGCATTATCAGTAGTTTTTAATGTTTTTGCACAGGACCCAACTTATGATGATTTAACAGGAGGTTTAAATACAATTACAACTGCTGTACCATTTTTACTAATTTCACCTGATTCTAAGGCAGGAGCTATGGGTGATGTTGGTGTGGCTACTACACCTGATGCAAATTCAATACATTGGAATCCTGCAAAACTGGCTTTCGTTGATGATGATATGGGTTTTTCCATGTCTTATGTGCCATGGCTTAGAGCTCTTGTTCCAGATATTAATTTATCTTATTTAGCAGGATATAGAAAGTTGAATGATAATGAAGCTATTGGTTTGGAATTGCGATATTTTTCATTAGGAGATATTACTTTTACTGATATTTTGGGAACTACAATTGGACAGTATAAGCCAAGTGAGTTTGCTTTAGGAACTTCATATTCTCGTAAACTTTCTGATAATTTTTCATTAGCAATATCAGGTCGATATATTTATTCTAATTTAACAGGCGGTCAAGCGGCTGGAGGTATCCCAACAGTTGCAGGACAATCAATAGCTGCTGATCTTGCAGGTTATTACACAAATCCTATTAGGCTGGGAGGTAAGGATTTTGACTTGGCAATTGGAGGTAATATATCAAATATTGGTAGTAAAATCTCTTATACTGAAACGTCAGTTAAGGATTTTATTCCAATTAACTTAAGATTAGGAACTGCAATAGGCACAGAATTTGACGACTATAATAAAATGTCTTTTGCATTTGATATTAATAAATTGTTAGTACCTACTCCTGCTGTATATAATAATGAAGGAGAGATTACTATAGGTCAAGATCCTAACGTTTCTGTTGTTTCAGGTATTTTTCAATCATTTGGTGATGCTCCAGGAGGAACAAAAGAGGAGTTTCGTGAAATCAATTATTCTATAGGTACAGAATATTGGTATGCTAATCAGTTTGCTATACGGGCAGGTTACTTTTTCGAACATGATACCAAGGGAGGTAGAAAGTTTTTTACTTTTGGTTCAGGAGTTAAGTACAATGTTTTTGCACTTGATTTTTCGTACTTAATAAATGCTAGTCGTGCAATTAATGGTAATAATCCTTTAGCAAACACTATGCGTTTTACATTAGTGTTTGATTTTGGAGCAATGGAAGAAAGCTAATAATGAGTTTTAGAGTAGGTTTCGGTTTTGATGTACATCAGTTAAAAGTTGGTTTAGACTTTTGGTTAGGAGGGATAATTGTTCCTCACACTAAAGGAGGTCTTGGTCATTCTGATGCTGATGTTTTAATTCATACTATTTGTGATGCGCTTTTAGGGGCAGCTAATCTTGGAGATATCGGTAAACATTTTCCTGATACTGCAGCTGAGTATAAAGGAATTGATAGTAAAATTTTACTAAAAGAAGTGATGCTTTTGGTTCGAAATCAAGGCTATGAAATTGGTAATATTGATTCAACTATTTGTTTGCAAACACCAAAAATAGGCCCCTACATTCCAGAAATGAAAAAGGTATTAGCTTCTTGTATGAATATAGATATTGACCAAGTTTCCATTAAAGCTACTACTACAGAAAAACTAAGCTTTGTTGGTAGAGAAGAAGGAGTTTCAGCTTATGCAACAGTTTTAATTAACAAGATTTAAAACCCAATTTTACTTTTAATTTCATTGTCTCTTAAGTAAACAAGCATTTCTGCTTCAGCACAAACTACACCTTTAGTATTGATGGCTTGTACGGTATGCCATTTTTCAAATTTACCAACTTTATTTAAAGCATTTTCAGCTTCTATTATATCTTCAGCACTAACGGTAAATGTAATGTGGAGGTCAGTATTAGCAGGTCGTTTGTATTTTATATTTGCACTTTTCAACCAAATTTCTAATTTTCTATCTTTCTGCTTAAAAATATTATAATACATAGTAGGAAAGTAAGGGTCGAAAGCGGAGAATATTGTTCCTCCAAAAATAGTTTTATGGAAGTTCATATTTAGGATTGACTTCCTAAGAACTACTTTAAATTCAGTATAATCCTCTGATACTTTTTTCAGTACAATTCGATTGAAGAAAAGGGGTGGGAAAATATTGAGTATAAAACGTAAAATTATTCGTCTAAACATAAAATCAAAAGTAATAAAAAAGCCTGCAAATGCAGGCTTCTTTCTTTTATATAAGTGTAATTATGCTTAATGCTTTGACAAGTAATTAGCAACTCCTTCATGCGATTCTTTCATTGCTTCTTCCCCTTTACTCCAGTTTGCAGGGCAAACCTCTCCATTTTCTTCAAAATGCTGTAATGAATCCACCATTCTTAAGGCTTCATCAACATTTCTTCCTAATGGGAAATTATTGATTAGTTGATGTTGCACAATACCCTTTTTGTCGATTAAGAATAAACCTCTGAAAGCAATCATTGGTCCTGTAGCGACCATGTTGTCGTTTTCATCTAATTCATAATTTCCACATAGTACACCAAAATTGGCTGAGATAGTTTTGTCAGTGTCGGCAACTATTGGATAAGTAATTCCTTGAATTCCTCCTTCAGCTTTAGGCATTTGTAACCATCCCCAGTGCGACTGCTCAGTATCAGTTGAACAAGCAACTACTGCACATCCTCTTGATTCAAATTCAGCTAATTTATTTTGAAATGCAAATAATTCTGTTGGGCAAACAAAAGTAAAATCTTTTGGATAAAAGAAAAACAAAACCGGCTTTTCTCCTACAAATTGCTCTAATGAAAATCCTTTTACAAATTCACCACCGTTAACTACTGCTTGCGCAGAGAATGAAGGTGCTTTTTTTCCTACTAATATTGACATAATATTTTCTTTTATTAATTATTAAAACGGTTGTAAAATTACTACAAAATAAGGAGATACCTTATATTTTAGAAAGAATAAAATTGACTCTTTCGCTTACTGATAGTTTGGGAACTTTTACTAAAGTATAGCCAAGAGATTTATAAGTTTCAGTTAATGAGCTTTCAATATTAATAGCTGATTTTATATCCTCCATTCGTTCACCATCATTAATGTATATTTCTTCCCAAAAGGGAGTGATGAATACTTGTTTATTAAAAATACATTGTTTTGTAATTTGAGTGATTTCAGTTGTTATCCCTAACTTATTTGCCTTTAAGTAAGCAATACAATCAATGCTGCTTCTGTCGAAAAAATAATTTTCATTTTCTGAACTGTTTAAATATTGTTCTTTACGCAAGTTAGCAATATGGTTTTCAAAAGCAATTTGATTTTTCCAAGGTAAAATATCTCCTCCAATAATTATTTGTTCTGCAATAATCTCTCTTGAAATTTCTTCTGCACATGAGTAACCCTTTTGCATAAGGGCCTTAATGATAGCTGTTTTTCCAGTTCCTGGAGCTCCAGTAATTATGTATTTGTGGTTCATTTTAAAGGCTCAACATAACTATAACCGCACCAACAATTATAGCTAAAATCTTTTGAGTGCTGAACTTATGACCATCACTACTTTCAAAAAGAATAGTAGTAGAAATGTGTAAAAATATACCAATAACCATGGCCATAATTTCATTGTGATAATTTGCTAGAGCTGTAAAAAAACTTCCAGCAAAAACTCCTATTGGTGCCATCAATGCGAAAAGCAGTAAATAGAAATAGGCTTTTTGTTTTGATATATTACTTTGTAAAAAGAAAGTCATAAGTACAATAGCAACTGGCATTTTATGTAAAACAATTCCTGTAAGCAAAGCATTATGAGCGTGTTGGTGTAAATGTCCGCCTAAAGGCACTCCTTCTAGTAAAGCATGCAAACAAAGGCTAATAAGTACAGAAAAAGGAATTACATTGCTTTTGTGGAAATGCCCATGTTCTATGCCTTGCGAAAAATACTCTAACAATATCTGGATTAGAAAACCACCCAAAATAAATAATCCGATATTCTGATTTGTATTGTGTTCGAACAGTTCAGGTAATAGGTGTAATACACTTACGGCTAACAAATAAGCCCCACTAAAAGTAAGGAGTAATTGTATATTCTTACTTTTCTTTGGTTTAAAAATTTCGACTACAATTGCACCCGCAATTACGGAAGCAAACAATAATCCTAGTGTTGTTAAATTCATTTCTTGCAAATTAATATTAAACGATCAGAAATTTTTTCATCAAAATTATCCAATTTATAATTCCCAAAGATATCAATTATTTTTAGTTTAGCATTAATGATAAATTCAGAATAATCAGCTAAAGTAATTGCTTTTACTTTTTCTTGAAATTGTTGCTGTTCTTTTCCGTCAGTAATGCAGATGTCTTTTAGGATATATCCATTTTTCACGTGCCTTGTGATATCAAACTGTATAAAGTCAATCGTTTTTTGTTCATTGAGCACCAAATTAGCAATTATCTTTTTTGCATTCATAAAATCAATAATCAATAAACCTTCTTTTTTCAGATTACTCGCCATAGCATTAATGGCCTTTTGTTCGTCTTTATGATCTTCAAAGTAACCAAAAGAGGTGAATAGGTTAGTAACGATATCAAAGGTGTCTTCCTGATAATTCTCACGCATATCATGTACTGAAAATTGCAGGTTTTTGTTTTCATCCTTTTTAGCAGTATTTATACTGTTTGGAGATAAATCAACACCAACCACATCCATTCCTTTATGATTAAAGTATTTGGCATGTCTTCCTTTTCCGCAAGCAATATCTATAAGCTTACTTCTTTTCTGGATTTGTAAATAGTCAATTAAATTATCAATAAAAACTTGCGCTTCTTTTTCATCTCTATTTTTGTAGAGCGTATGATAGTAGGGGGAATCGAACCAGTTTGCAAACCAACTCATAATTGTTCTCTTAATTTCTTAGGCATATTTTTTATTACCAAGTTATAGGAATCTTTTACCCAC
>Ga0075447_10001309_pt1 | contig 11823 bp, 10 predicted proteins | sample CoawatmetaG10DNA_FD_72352 | JGI IMG/M metagenome (GOLD analysis project Ga0075447, IMG submission 72352) | Marine microbial communities from the West Antarctic Peninsula - Coastal water metaG104-DNA | ecosystem: Environmental > Aquatic > Marine > Coastal | place: Atlantic Ocean: West Antarctic...
GTAGGTGAAACGATGATTGTAGCAATTGCTGCTGGACAACAACCAAATTTTACATTTAACCCGGTTGAAAGTGCTGCGACAATTACTTCCTATATAGTATCTGTTGCATTGGGGGATTTAGAGCATGAGGGTATTGGGTATCAAAGTATCTTTGCTGCTGGATTAACTTTATTAATCATGACTCTGCTAATAAATATTTTGGGTCATGCAGTACGTAAAAAATATGCGGAGCGTTATTAAAATAAATGGCTATTCAAAATAAACCAGCTGCCAATAAAAATTTAGATTTAATCCGTAAAACGATTGCTGATCACAAACGTTACGATTTTATTTTTGCTAGTTTAGGTACTTTTGTAATAGCATCATTAACCATTACACTTTTAATTTTATTTCTTGATTTGGTAATTGAAGGCTACCCACGATTTAATTTAGATTTTTTTTCTAACTTCCCTTCTAGGCGTGCAGCACGTGCAGGAATATTATCAGCCTGGATTGGTTCTTCGTTAGTACTTTTAGTTACATTTTTTGTTGCAGTTCCATTGGGAATTACATCAGGAGTTTATCTTGAAGAATATGCTAAGAAAAACTGGTTTTCTGATCTAATAGAAATTAATGTGTCTAATTTAGCCGGTGTTCCATCAATTATTTATGGATTATTAGCTTTAGGATTATTTGTATATAGCTTTGGGTTAGGTCAAAGTATTTTGACTGCAGGCCTTACCTTAGCGCTCCTAATGCTTCCTATTGTTATTGTTTCAACAAGGGAAGCCATCAGATCGATACCTGTTCATATTCGTGAAGCTGCATATGCAGTTGGGGCAACAAAATGGCAGGTCTGTCGTAACCATGTAGTTCCATATTCTTATGGTGGAATTTTAACAGGTGTAATTATCGGCATGGCTAGAGCTATTGGTGAAACTGCACCAGTTATAACGATTGGAGCCCTTACATTTATTGCATTTTTACCTCCAAGCCCTATTGGTTTAGAACCTCCCTTTCTCAACTTCGAGTGGTTGGAGTCTGGTTTTACAGTTCTTCCTATTCAAATGTTTAATTGGATCTCAAGACCTCAACATGCATTTCATGTCAATGCTGCAGCTACTGGAGCAGTGATTATTATGCTCACCTTATTAATGAACGGTTTTGCAATTAAGCTGAGATATAATATTAGGAAAAAAATTAAATGGTAAAAAAAGATATTACAAAAAAAATTAAACATGACGAGATAATTAAAGCTGAGTCTAAAAATCTTAATTTCTTTTATGCTGATGGAACACAAGCTTTAAATGGGGTTAGTTTACCTGTTTATGAAAATAAAATTACTGCTTTGATTGGTCCATCTGGGTGTGGGAAGTCAACTTTTCTAAGATGTTTTAATAGGATGCACGATCTTTATCCTGGTAATCGATATGATGGTCAAATTATTTTACAACCGGACAACACAAACATACTTTCAGACGGTGTCGATCCAATAGAAGTTCGCATGAGAATTAGCATGGTATTTCAAAAGCCCAACCCTTTTCCTAAGTCAATATATGAGAATGTAGCTTATGGTTTAAGGGTTAGGGGAGAATCTAATAAGCGTACATTAGATGAAAAAGTTGAAGAAGCTTTAAAAGGTGCATCATTATGGAATGAAGTAAAAGATCGCTTACAAGATCTTGCCTTCAATCTCTCAGGTGGTCAGCAACAAAGATTATGTATCGCAAGAGCTCTAGCCACAGAGCCAGAGATTATGCTTTTTGATGAACCAACTTCAGCGCTAGATCCAATTGCTACAATGAATATTGAAGAATTAATGTCTGAGCTAAAACAAAAGTTATCTATATTAATAGTGACTCATAATATGCAGCAAGCTGCCAGAATTTCTGACTACACAGCATATATGTATCTTGGAAAACTAGTTGAGTATGATGCTACCAATCAGATTTTTACAAACCCATCTAAAAAAGAAACAGAGGACTACATCACTGGCAAATTCGGATAGCTAAATTAAAGCTTTATTTTTTCAATTAAAAATTCTGCTGCTTTAATTGCTTTTTTATTATCAGGTCCTTCTGTCATAACCCTTATAAGTGGCTGAGTCCCTGACTCCCTTATTAAAATCCGCCCTTTGTGGTCCATTAGTAATTTTGCATCATTAATAGCTTGCTCCATCAATGGTGATGTTAGGTTTATTTTTTTAGTAACTGGTAAATTTATCAAGATTTGTGGGTACATTGGAATAGATCTTAATGCCTCATCTATAGGCTTATTAATATTAATAATGGAATCTAAAGCTTGTAATGCAGAAATAATACCATCCCCTGTTGAATGTTTATCAGTTATGAGGATATGTCCAGAATTCTCCCCTCCCAATATCCAGTCTTTTTCATAAAGCATCTTTGAAACATATCGATCCCCAACATTTGAGCGGGAAAAAGGTATACCCATTTTTTTACACCACTCTTCAAATGCTAGATTTGTCATTAAAGTGCCTACAACTCCACCTTTTAACTTATCATTATTGTAATAATTTTGAACTATTAAAAATAATAATTGATCTCCATCAATTAGCTTACCATTCGAATCTACCATGATTACACGATCGCCATCCCCATCAAATGCAATGCCTAAATCAGCATTATTACTTAACACTTCTTTTTGTAAAAATTTAGGGTGGACCGAGCCAGCATTATGGTTAATATTTAACCCATCTGGCTTGTTATTAATTATGATAATGTCGGCACCAAAGTCAGAAAATACTTTTGGTGCAACCTGATAAGTAGCTCCGTGAGCACAATCTAATACAATCTTCATTGAGTTGAGGGTAAAACTAGACTTTACGGTATTTTTACAAAAACCTACATATTGATCAATAGCGTCATTAACCCTCCTTGCTTTTCCTAGAAGGTCTGGTGAAATATTTTTAATATCTTTATCTATTAACGCTTCTATTTTTAATTCAACTTCGTCTGATAATTTGAAGCCCAAGCTTGAAAAAAACTTTACACCATTATCTTCAAATGAATTATGTGATGCTGAAATTACTACCCCAATTTGAGCATCTAATGATTTTGTTAAAAATGCTATTGCTGGGGTTGGAATTGGCCCTGTTAAGAAGACATCCACACCAGCTGATGCGAAGCCTGCCTCTAATGCAGATTCAAGCATGTATCCTGATATTCTTGTATCTTTACCAATAACAACTGATGGTTTTTTTTTATGCTGCCATGATTCAGTTAATACAACACCAGCTGCATAACCAAGCTTAATAAAAAACTCAGGAGTTATTGGGTAGTCCCCAGTTTTCCCTCTTATGCCGTCAGTTCCAAAATATTTTCTTTTCATTAAAATATTATCTTATTTTAGTTTCAAAATTTTAAGTGCATTTTTTGTTTCCTTAATGTCATGCACTCTAACTATTCGAGCACCCCTTAAAATACTAATTGCAGCCATGATCGCGCTTCCATAAATAATATCATTTTCTGCTTCACCAACAATTTTTCTTACCATTGATTTTCTTGAGACTCCAATAAGTAAGTGTTTTGATAGGGAATTTAATTTATCAATTGATTGGAATAATTTTATATTATTTTCATATGTTTTACCAAATCCGAAGCCAGGATCTAAGATAATTCTTGATTTATCTATACCGAATTTCTCACAAATAATGATTCTGTCTTGAAGGAATTGTCCTACTTCTAAAGCTACATCTTTATATGATGGATTAAGTTGCATATCCTGGGGGCTTCCTTTCATATGCATCAAACATATCATAATATCTGAGTTTAAAACGGCGTCTAAGCACTTAGGTTGTCTTAAGGCATATATATCATTAACCATCTCAACTCCAAGATCAATACCAAGCTCCATTATTTCTGGCTTGTATGTATCAATTGAAACTGGAATATTAAAATTTTTTTTTATTGCTTTTATAACAGGCTCAATTCTTTCTCTTTCCAAATTAACTGGGGTTATCTTTGCGCCAGGCCTTGTCGATTCAGCACCAATATCTATTATATCTGCACCATTATCAATCATCATCTCAACATGGTGAAGTGCTCTTGAGAGATTATTAAATTTTCCACCATCTGAGAAGGAATCAGGAGTTATATTAAGTACCCCCATAACTAGAGGCTCTTTATTTTTTTGGAGAAGTGTTTGTATTGGGTTCATAAAAAATCAGAGGGCTTTCGCGCCCCCATCTTATTTACTCTTTGCTGATGGCTGTACTGAAATACTATCAGATGGGCCTATAGTTGGTCCTTTCTTTTTAGAAGGGGGCTTTACTGAAGCCCTTGATGGCTTAGGTGCTCTAACTTTTTTACCTGCCATTACATCTCCAATCTGATCACTATCAATTGTTTCATACTCTAAAAGAGATTTAGCCATGACCTCAACTTTTCTTTTATTTTTTTCAATTAATTTACGAGCAATCTTATATTGTTGATCTAATATTGATTTTATTTCTGTGTCGACTTTTAGTTGAGTAGCCTCAGAAATAGTCTTAGTGTTTAAAAATGAATCTTGGTTGTCATCTACATAAACCATAGTGCCCAATTTGTCTGACATACCATATTTTGTTACCATTTCTCTGGCAAGCTTAGTTGCTCGCTCAAAGTCATTTGCAGCGCCTGTCGACATTTGCTTCATAAAAACTTCTTCTGCTATTCGACCACCAAAAAGAATTGATATTTCTTCCAACATCTTATCTTTAAAGTTACTAAAACTATCGAATTCCGGAAGTTGCCACGTAAGTCCGAGAGCCCAACCTCTTGGCATAATTGTTACCTTATGTACTGGGTCAGAATTTGGAAGCAACATTGCAACAACAGCATGTCCTGACTCATGATATGCGGTATTTCTTCTTTCCTCTTCACGCATAATAAGTGACTTTCTTTCTGGTCCCATAAAAATTTTATCTTTAGCTTCTTCAAAATCTTCCATATCAACAGTTCGCTTATTACTTCTTGCAGCAAATAATGCAGCCTCATTAACTAAGTTTGCTAAATCAGCTCCTGAGAATCCAGGCGTACCCCGAGCAATAATGCCTGCTTTTACATCAGGATCAGCTGGAATTTTTCGCATATGGACAAGCAGAATCTCTTCTCTTCCCTTAATATCAGGCAATGAAACCATAATTTGCCTATCAAAGCGCCCTGGTCTTAATAATGCCTTGTCTAGGACATCAGCCCTATTTGTCGCAGCTATCACGATAACTCCTGAATTTGGTTCGAAGCCATCAAGCTCTACTAGTAATTGGTTTAATGTCTGCTCACGCTCATCATTTCCACCGCCAGTTCCAGAACCTCTACTTCTTCCAACAGCATCTATTTCATCAATAAAAATAATACATGGTGAGCTTTTTTTTGCTTGCTCAAACATATCTCTAACTCTTGCAGCCCCTACACCAACAAACATTTCAACAAAATCGGAACCAGAGATGGTGAAAAATGGAACATCTGCCTCACCTGCAACAGCCCTTGCAAGAAGTGTCTTACCTGTTCCAGGAGGCCCCACCATTAAGACTCCTCGTGGAATCCGCCCACCCAACTTGTGAAATCTTGATGGATCTTTTAGAAATTCTACTAATTCATGAACTTCTTCTTTTGCTTCATCACATCCCGCAACATCTTTAAAAGTAGTTTTATTGGTAGTTTGGTCAAGTTGCCTTGCTTTGCTTTTTCCAAAAGAGAAGGGTCCACCACCTTTGTTACCACCCTGCATTTGTCGCATAAAGAATATCCAAACGCCAACCAACAAGATCATCGGAAACCATGAAATAAATATACTCATAAATAAAGATTGTTGTTTAGCTGGTTTTGCGTCAACCACTACATTGTATTTTAGTAAGTCTGACACTAAATAAGGATCAGTAGGGGCGTATGTTGAAAACTTTTTTCCATCAGAAGTAATCCCAGTTAAATTATTACCATTAATATCTACTTTAGAAATACTTCCTGATTTAACCTGTGCCATAAATTCAGAATAGACTAATTTATTTTCATATTTTGTCGATCCAGAAAATTGGTTAAATATTGTCATCATCAAAAGACCTACTGCTAACCATATCGCTATACTTTTAAGGTTGTTATTCACATTTTTACCTATTAAAATTAGTTATTGAATATATTACTATTATATCTAAACATAAATACCTTTAAAATCTACATCTTTACTTTCTCGTAACCTAAAACAAATATCTCCGAACTTCTATCTCTTGAGGAGCTTGGCTTAATTCTGATTACTTTTTTAAAAAAAGGTTTAACAGAATCAAAAAAGCTATCGAAATCAGCCCCTATAAATGACTTGACCAATAAATGTCCATTCGGTTTCAACCAATTGCAAGAAAAATCTAGAGCAAGCTCATTAAGATAAATAATTGCTGATTGATCTACTACTTTTATTCCTGATATATTGGGGGCCATATCAGAAATTACAAGGTCTACCTCTAAATTATTTAATTTATTTTCTACCTCGGATAGGACTTCATTATCTCTAAAATCACCCTTAATGAATTCAACTTTTTTAATAGGCTGCATTTCTAATAAATCTAATGCGATTATTTTACCATTTGCACCTATTTTTTTAACAGCTACTTGAGACCAGCTTCCTGGTGCCGATCCTAAATCAACTACCGTTGTATTCTGACCCAACAAATTATATTTCTCATTAATTTCTATCAATTTATACGCGGCTCGTGAACGGTAACCATCTTTTTGAGCTTCCTTAACAAAAGGGTCGGAAATATGTTCAGACATCCAGCTTTTACTAGTTCTTGTTCTTTTCATCTGATATGATTCACATCCTGATAATTTAAGAGAATAAAAATGCTAAATTCGAAACAAATTTCATATTTAAAAGGACTTTCTCACTCTCTTAGCGCTGTAGTTCAAATCGGCAACAAAGGTCTTTCCGAGTCAGTGTTCAAAGAGATTGAAGAAAGTCTAAAAGCACATGAGCTTATTAAGATCCAAGTTCAAAATAATGAAAAAATAAAAAGACAAGAATTTTTAAACTTAATATGTAATAAATTAGATGCAGTCTCAATTAATCATATCGGTAAACAAATAGTTATTTTTAAGGCTAATATAGAATCAAAAATTAAGCTTCCTTAATGCTAACGTATTTTTAGAATTAAAAAAATACCCAAAACACATTCAATTAAGAATGCAGCACTTGCTATGCCGTGCCATGTTCCAGACCTACTAACAAAAACACTCTCTATTATCTCTTTTGAAACAGAACTATCTCTAATATTTTCAAGGAGCGGGTTGATTCCAAAAAAACTGATCATAATCAAACTCAACATCAATATTATGAGCCAAAAAGTTATAGATTTAAAAAAAGATAAACTTGCTTTTTTAAATCCATAAAATAAAAGAAAACCTGAAGAGAACATTCCAAATAAATTCATAAAAATAAACATATCGCTTGCAATTGCCCCAGCGACATAAGAACTAGGTACCTTGTTGAATAATATTGTTGTGACCATCAACATCGCCCATATTCCACCAACCCAAAGTGAAGAAATAATTATTGCTAGCTTATGTAAAAATGGAGTCATAAACTAAATATAAGATACTTTTATAATCTCATAATTCTTTAGACCACCTGGCGACTCAAAATCAACCGCATCCCCTTCCTCCTTACCAATCATTGCCTTAGCTAAGGGAGAATTTATTGATATTTTTCCAAGCTTAATATTTGCTTCATCATCACCAACAATTTGGTATGTTGAGTTTTTCTCTTCATCTAAATCTTCTATCTCCACTGTAACTCCAAAAACACATTTCCCATCAGCGCTCAATGAAGCAGGATCAATTATGACTGCTTGAGAAAGTATGGCTTCAATTTGAGCTAACCTTCCCTCTATAAAGCCTTGACGCTCCTTTGCTGCATCGTATTCTGCATTCTCAGATAAATCTCCTTGGGCCCTTGCCTCTGCAATTGCCTCGACCACCTCAGGTCTGTCAACACTTTTTAATTGCTTTAATTCTATCTTTAAGAGCTCTGAGCCATTTCGGGTAATTGGAATTTGATTCATTAAACTGTTCCTATTTAAAAGCTACCTTGATTTAAGGTATTTATAATTATTGAGTCTATTTTAAGAAGATATTTTATGCAAGCTTTGTAATGATGAAACGCTTAGTTCTTTTGAATAATTCATTGCTTTACAGGCGGCTCGCGCACCAAAAAGTGTTGTGTAATAGGTAACTTTATTCTGCAATGCATTTCTCCTAATCTCATATGAGTCAGCAATAGCTTTTTTATTCTCAGTGATGTTAACAATAAAATCAATTTCGCCATTTTTAATCATATCTACAATATGTGGCCTACCTTCAGCAACTTTATTTACTGAAATCACATCTAAATTATTTTGTTTTAAAATAGCTGCCGTACCTTTAGTTGCTACCAACTTAAAGCCTAAATTATTAAGTGACTTTGCAATATCAATCACATTTTTATGATCTTCTTTTCGAACGCTAATAAAAGCCTTCCCACTTTTCGGAAGTGATGTAGAAGCACCAAGCTGAGACTTGATGTATGCTTCTACAAAAGTTTTACCAATTCCCATCACTTCACCAGTTGACTTCATCTCTGGCCCTAAAATCGTATCCACACCTGGAAATTTAATAAACGGAAAAACAGCTTCTTTTACCGAGAAAAAATTAGGTTCAATTTCTTTTGCTAAATTTAACGCCTTAAGTGTTTTGCCAGCCATAACCTTAGCTGCAATTTTAGCTAATGGTCTCCCTATAGCCTTTGAAACGAATGGAACAGTCCTGGATGCTCTTGGATTTACCTCTAAAACATATATATCCTCATTCTGAATTGCAAACTGTACATTCATCAAGCCAATTACATTCAATGCTTTTGCCATAAGCTTAGTTTGTAAAATCAATTTTTTTTGCATCTTCTTTGATATGCTATAAGGCGGGAGTGAGCAAGCCGAATCACCTGAATGAACTCCTGCTTGTTCAATATGCTCCATAATTCCTGCTACTACAACAATTTTACCATCTGAAATTGCATCAATATCAATTTCAATAGCGTCATTTAAAAATCTATCTAATAGGACAGGTGACTCATTTGATACCTTAACTGCCTCTCTCATATAACGCTCTAGATCTTTTTTCTCATGAACTATTTCCATAGCCCTGCCTCCTAAGACATAGCTTGGCCTTACAACTAGAGGGTATCCAATTTCTTCAGCTAATTTGATTGCTTGTTTGGGATTTCTTGCAGTTCTATTAGGCGGCTGTTTAAGATTTAAATTTTCTATTATTTGTTGGAAGCGTTCTCTGTCTTCAGCTGCATCAATATCATCTGGTAAAGTACCAATAATTGGAGCCCCTTCTTGCTCTAACTCTCTCGCAAGTTTAAGTGGTGTTTGTCCTCCATATTGAACAATTACCCCCCATGGATTTTCTGTCCTGATTACTTCAAGCACGTCTTCCATAGTAACTGGTTCAAAATATAATCTGTCTGATGTATCGTAATCAGTTGAAACTGTTTCTGGATTACAATTTATCATAATGGTTTCATAGCCACAATCTCTTAAAGCAAGAGCTGCATGAACACAACAATAATCGAACTCAATTCCCTGACCAATTCTATTAGGCCCACCACCAATAATAATAATTTTTTTATTGTCAGAAGCATTTGACTCACAAACTTTTTCATAGGTTGAATAAAGATATGTTGAGGTTGCCTCGAACTCAGCTGCGCATGTATCAACTCTTTTATAAACTGGATGAATTTTATGTTTATATCTCAAGGTTCTTATATCCTTAGTCTTCTTTTTAACAAGCTTAGCAATTCGACTATCAGAAAATCCCTTTCTTTTTATATCAAAAAGTTTTTCAGCGCTCAATGACTTCACACCCATCTCTTTAACTTTTTCTTCTGTTTCAATCAAATCTTTTATTTGATAAAGAAACCACGGATCTATCTTGGAGTGTTGAAATATTTCATCTAAAGACAAACCTATCCTAAAGGCATCGCCGAGATACCATAATCGGTCAGGGCCAGGCTCTCTTAACTCTTTAATAATTTCATCTTTATCTATCGATTTTTCAGAAAATCCATCCACGTCAATTTCAAGCCCTCTTAATGCTTTTTGAAGTGATTCTTGGAATGTTCTTCCAATAGCCATAACTTCTCCAACTGATTTCATTTGAGTTGTAAGCCTATAATCTGCTTGCGGAAATTTCTCAAAAGCAAACCTTGGAACTTTTGTTACAACGTAATCAATAGATGGTTCGAATGATGCAGGAGTAAGTCCGCCTGTTATATCATTACTTAATTCATCAAGGGTGAAGCCAACTGCTAATTTGGCAGCAATTTTAGCGATTGGAAAACCTGTAGCCTTAGATGCTAATGCTGAAGATCTTGATACTCTTGGATTCATCTCTATGACTATCATGCGGCCATCATCAGGATTTATTGCAAATTGTACATTTGACCCTCCTGTTTCAACTCCAACCTCTCTTAAAACATTGATTGAGGCAGTTCTCATTAATTGATATTCTTTATCAGTTAATGTTTGTGCAGGAGCAACAGTTATTGAGTCGCCTGTATGCACACCCATGGGATCTAAATTTTCTATTGAGCAAATAATAATACAATTATCTTTTACGTCTCTTACAACTTCCATTTCGAACTCTTTCCAACCCAGAAGTGACTCTTCTATTAGTAATTCGTTTGTAGGTGACGCATCCAAACCTCTTTTGCAAATATCAACAAACTCTTCTTGATTATAAGCAATTCCACCTCCGCTTCCGCCCATAGTAAAAGAAGGTCGAATAATTGCAGGGTAACCAATGCCTGATTGAACTTGCTCTGCTTCTTCTAAGCTGTGAGCTATCACTGAACGAGCTGACGCAAGATTAATCTTACTCATTGCTTCTTTGAATTTTTGTCTGTCTTCTGCTTTGTCAATTGCTTCTTTTGATGCCCCTATTAACTCAACATTATATTTCTCTAGCACCCCATATTTATCTAAATCTAAAGCGCAGTTAAGTGCAGTTTGGCCGCCCATTGTTGGTAGAAGTGCATTTGGCTTCTCTTTTTTTATTATCTCTCTTACAATCTCCCATTGAATAGGCTCAATATATGTTTTATGCGCAATATCAGGATCTGTCATAATAGTCGCAGGGTTTGAATTAACTAATATGACCCTATACCCCTCCTCCATCAACGCCTTGCAGGCTTGAGCACCAGAATAATCAAATTCACATGCCTGACCAATGATAATGGGACCTGCACCAATAATAAGAATTGATTTTATGTCTGTACGTTTAGTCATTTATTACCTTTCATCATATTGATGAATTGATCAAACAAATAATCCATTTCTGAAGGCCCTGGGCTAGCTTCAGGATGCCCCTGAAAGCTAAATGCTGGGACATCTGTCCGACTGATACCTTGAAGTGATTTATCAAATAATGAAACATGAGTGATTTCAAGGTTGGTAGGAAGGGATGAGGTGTCAACAGTAAACCCATGGTTTTGACTTGTTATAAAGACTTTTCCTGTTTTTTTATCCTGAACAGGATGATTCGCGCCATGATGTCCAAATTTCATTTTTAAAGTTTTTGCTCCACTTGCAAGGGCTAACAATTGATGACCTAAGCAGATGCCAAATATAGGTAATTTCTTTCCTAAAATAACTTTAATATTGTCAATGGCATAATCACATGGTTCAGGATCTCCAGGACCATTTGATAAAAATACACCGTCAGGTTTTAAAGCCAAGACGTCTTTTGCTGAAAACTTTGCTGGAACAACAGTTATTTTACAATTTCTTGAGTTAAGCATTCTCAATATATTTCTCTT
>Ga0075447_10001312_pt1 | contig 11811 bp, 8 predicted proteins | sample CoawatmetaG10DNA_FD_72352 | JGI IMG/M metagenome (GOLD analysis project Ga0075447, IMG submission 72352) | Marine microbial communities from the West Antarctic Peninsula - Coastal water metaG104-DNA | ecosystem: Environmental > Aquatic > Marine > Coastal | place: Atlantic Ocean: West Antarctic...
GAACGGCTGACTCCTTTGCGAAAAAAGCTGTCGATCCAGCCGATTAAAATCCAACTGTTGGCGATTATCGAGGAGACTCGGCTTTTCGAGATTGTGCGTACACAACCCCAAGGTCAGCAATTTCGGGCAAACCTTCTCAAGCTGCTTGGCCTTGCTGAAGAGTTCGAGGCATTACAACCGGAGACGCTCAAAGCCATGGGTATTGCTGGGAAAAATGCTTCAACATTCCAGGTATGGCTTAACCAGAATCAACCTGCCATCGACCAACAGCCTGAAGCTGATCCGCAGGCGGAGAACGCGGTGGTCCTGAAAACCTGGCATTCCTCCAAGGGGCTCGAGTGGCCTGTGGTGATGGTCCTAGATGCCGAAAAATCTGTAGAGCCGCGGTTCCCCAGCATTACAATGGCATACCCTGCTGGCGGTATGGAGAACATGCTCCAGCAAAGCTTTGTGCAAATACTGCCCCAGTTTGACGATAAAACCACGAAAAAACGCTTCGCGGCGTTGTTGGCCGATGACGAGACCGAGTCAAACAAGAATCTCTATTACGTGGCGCTAACTAGGGCGCGTGAGCAGATCATTCTGCCGTGCTGGGAGGGTTATACAGCGGGGGCGATGCTTGATTATGTCGATCCTTTGCTGCATGCCCTAAAACAAAAGGGTGAATCTGCGTTCTACAAGGAAGATCAGATGCTCCCGTCTGCGGCTGACTCTTTTGAGGGTGTAGCGAGAGCAGAAGAACCGATTACTCTATTCATTACCGCGAAAGATCAGCCTGAAAAAAGGCAACATACCATCAGTCCTTCACTGGCCGACGATCTGCAGACACATCAAAAACCAAGAACTGGCACAACGAATTACGACCCTGCGCTAGATCTGGATGTGGTTTGCGAACTATCAGGCGATAAGCTGGGCACATGGGTTCACCGTTTGTATCAGGTTTATTTGATCCAGCCTGGGTTGCTAAGCAAGGCTTTGATCGTAAGGCAGAATCACATATTTCATGAAGAGAATATGCAAGCTGTGATTGGACATCTGGAGGGGTTTAAAGCTGAGATGGAAAGGCTAGTTGGGCCTGTGACGAGATGGGGTTGTGAGTTGCAGGTGGCAGGACTAAATTCATTGGGGCAAGTCGTCAGTGGAGTAGCGGACTTAGTCGTATGGGGAGAAAATGGAGTGTTACTGGTTGACCACAAGAGCAATAGAGAAGTGGCGCCGGATCGCTATTGGGAGCAGCTCGTTAAATATAAAAATGTTCTCATTGGCCCGAATTGTGTCATTGCCTTGAACTGGGTTCGCCACGGTGTATGTCATCTAATCGGAGAAAAATGAACTGCCAGTGAAAATAGAAAGCGAGGGTTGAAATAGAAGCTCTTCATAGATTTCCATTACAGAAAATACATCATTTTGTACTGCAATAGCATTTATCAGCTAACTTACTGCTTCAGGACTCCTTGAAGGCAGGGCCGGTAGGAAGTCAGCTTGCTATCGCTAATCTCAAGCGTGATCCGATAGACTTGGGAATGCACTAAAACGCGCAGACTCTCAGTAACCAGCTCATGTACGGCTTGTGGGGTCTATATTTTTGCGTAGCAATTAGCGGGGATTTTCGAAGGCAATTAAAGATGGTTGATCGCTCAATCGCGGCGTGGAGCTCACGGTGCTTAAAGAGCACGCGTTTGATCACGCTCATTGCCATTGCTATAGGGAGTTGGTCAGCCAGAAAAAATTATTGGGCCCCAGCTCTCTCAGTTGACTGAATAGCCTCGCTGTAAATTTGCGCTGCCTATCAAAATCAAGGAGTGAATATCATGATGGGGAGTTTTAATCGAGCGAGCTACTTGGCCCTGCCCGAGGTACAAGGATTTATCACTTACCTGTCCAGCGTGATCAAGAATCGAAATGGATTCTCTCACCAATACATAAACAGGCGAAGTAAGAAAAACTATACGTTCAATAGCCAGGATCACGCCCTAAACCAATACAGCTGGCCTGAGGGGAAGAATAGCTTTAAAGAAACTGAGCGTACGCTGGAAGACTTGCAGAGCCAACTGCGGTTCTCTCTAAAGCAACGCGATGAAAAGATGACGCTCGCCGCTTGTTTGTATTCAAATGGGGTGGCGTGTAGCCCATAACGGACAATGGCTAATCAACTATGCTAGTACACAATCCGTTGTTGAATTGCTGGAGGATGCAGCGTTCGAACTGGCCTCTGAAACCGTTTATATCAAGCTTTTTTCACGCGGTCAGTTGCGTATGAACGCAGCGTTCACCAAGGTTTATTCATTGATAATGGATGATTTTCTTATATATGACAGCCGTGTAGCTGCAGCGCTGTGCATGATAATCGTTCATTATCTCGAAAAGAGCGCTATCAGACTTTTCCAGAAGCGCTCAATCTGCATACCATGCCTGCCAAAGAAGGCCCCAATCCCGCTACTCCAAAGAATCGAAATCCAAGCACCAGTAGCTTCGATTTTGCAAAAATGCATGGGCGTGAATCCTGCCACGCGCTGAGTAATGTGAAAGCAAATATTTTGGTATCCGAAGCACTTGGGGTCGACGGCTTTGCTGGGTACCCGCGGGCAAGTTCGGTGCGGGCAGTAGAGGCTGCATTATTTGTCGTAGGTTACGACATAGGTTTGAGTTAGTAGTACCCACTCGCTAAACTTGGGAAGAATAACAAAAGAAGTATGCCGCGCATGTGAAGCGGTATTTGTCCTGTTCGAACATGCAATTTTATGCTTCTACCTTATCATAGTTGTAAAAAGTCGCTACTATTCATCAAAAGTACGGTCAGTGCTAATGAGCAAAGTAGATTAAATTGAGCAGGATTTGTTACGTTGTTCAATTGCCTTTGGTGCCTGAATTCAGAGTATAAAGATTTTCCAGTGACTGAAATAGCTCGCTTTGCAAACACGGCCAACTTTAATCGCCACCTGTTTGCTGGAGATGTTGAGGTGGCCGAATAAAAAAAACACCTTGGCCGATTTCTTGTGTTTAATGGATGGTGTTGAATGCCTATTATTCTAATTTTTGCTTTTGCACTATTTTTTTGGTGGCGCCTAATTTTTTCAAATGGCTGTTGCTGGCGGTAGTGCTTTTGGCTATTGCGGGGTTTGTGGGGCTAAAATTGCTAACGCTTGTTTTAATGCTGGAAAGGGAGGGGTCAATACAGGTATGTTTGAAGAGCTCTCTATTAACTTCTTGGTTTACCTGTATGCCCCGCCAGCCATTGTTATTTTAATGGGTGTTTTTTCAAGAATCGTAGTTTCGCTATATAAAAATCTGCGAACTACGTAGGACGATAAAAACGTTAAGATAACCACTCGTTCTGGTGGGCGGTGGCAGCAAACCCTACAAGATCCAGATCAAAGGTTGGTGTATAATCTGTGCAATGGCTTTGATTCTGGAGCTAGCGATCTGTGTAGAATCGGTTTGACGAGGCTTTGCAACGCAGCCTAGAGAACTGCATTCTGTTGAAATTTACTGTGCCATTTTTTTAGTAGCTTCCACAAGCAGACTTTCTCCGCGAGATGCTGCTAACGTTAGTCGGCCATGGGGTTTGCATGGCCGACTAAATATTCTATGAATTGGCTAACTCGTTTTCGATATCTTTGAGCAATCCATCTTTCTCAGCTTGATAAGTTTTACGTAACAGAGCGATTTGGATGACTGCGGGTATGGTGACCCGGTATGCAGGACCTGCAACGTCAGTTAAGGTCCAGGCGCCAGTTAATGCCCAGCCCACAGGGCCGGCCAGCATTGAAACTCCCCTCATCAGTGTGGCATTTCCTGCTAGAGCAAGCCCTGTACCTAGGATGGCGCGACTCATCGAGTTCGCTAGCATAAGGGTTAGCTGGAACGACTTGAACCCACCAGCTCTGAACGCGAGCTGCATAGCCGCTGTTAAACTGGCTGGTGTAAAGGTTTTTAAGTTAGTTATCCCTACGGTTTTCGCAAAATCGATACGTTCTGCTTCGGTCATTTGCTGGATCGCGTCATCGAGGACTTTGATAATAAGCTTGTTTTCTACCTCAAGAATGCTGTTCTCATTTGTGTGTTTGACTTTGAGCTTGTCGCACACGTCGCCGAGCACCTCGCGGTATAGAACACCTTTGCCGCCGCGGATCAAGGTTGCAAAGCTATTTGCTCCGAAGCACTGCACCTCTGCGGCGACGAGTTTCCAATACTTTGAGTGATCAGGGTAATGTGTTTTGTATTCTTCTCGGGAGGTAAGTTCCTCCGTCCAAAGAGTGTCACCATCTTTGTCTTTGCTTAGGCATTCAACGAGATCGTTCAACGCTTCGCTGGACATTTCTCCAAGAAATTCTAGACCTTTGTCATCACGATAAGCCATGAAAAGTTCCTTTACTTCTTTTTGAAGAGCGCAAAGATTGCTGGCGCTATGACAGTTAGGGCATATTTTATGTTTTTTGGGTCGGTGACTATTGTTTTGATTGACCCGCCCATCTCTGTTGCGACTTCTTTTACCCAGCTCAGTAGCGAATCTAACACGGATTCTTCTACTTTCTCTTGGTAGTCTTCCTTGTCATCGTTGGAGCGAAAGTTTTCTTCATTGGGGTTGATGTGCTGTGCTATGGCTGCACGTTTCTTTTTTGGCAGCCTATCCATAATGAAACTCAAGAGTTTTTGCAGATTGTAGGGGTGTGACATCACCTCGCCGTCAAGAGTACAGCCTGCAGAGTAGTAGATAGGGTCGACGTCCATCCCCGTGTCAGTCTTAATACGCTCTTTGACGGTCTGGGCCAGCTCATCCAAGCGAGCTATCAGTTTATCTTGGGGTTTGTTTTCGGTTTTATCCCAGTAGTGACCTTTCATAGCTTGGTCTGCTTGGTTAAGACCGATTAGCAGGCGATCTCGGGTTTCATCACGCAGGTTTGGTTGGATAACATCTTTAATTAGGGTAAATGCTGAGCTGAAATCCCGGCTACCTGCATCCAGTGTGAGGAATACAAGATCGATCAGCGGCTGCCCCTTTGTGTCCTTTCGGTCCAAGAGCTCGATAATTTTGTTCTGATGCGCCTTATCTTTTTCCGGGCTGTCGCCTAGACCTGGAGTGTCCCAGATAATCAGGTTTTCGATTTCGTGAGAGCTCACATCCATCGTTTCTGGCTTAGTGCCATGACCAATCGTAGCCTTGCTTTCTAATCCATGGCTTTGGAAGAGCGCGCTGATGGTTGAGCTCTTACCTACACCGGTGCCTCCAACCATCAGCACATTGATTTTGGTCGCACGAAGGCGATCACGAATTTCGAGAAGTTGTGCCTGGCTGAGGCCTTGAAGTGCGCTTTGATCTGGTGACATTTTCAGTTCCTATCTAACGTGGAAAAAATTGCGTAGGCGTGCACTCCCACGAAAAGGTGGCGTAGCCTTAGCATATTGCTAGTGGGGAGGGTGTCATTGGCATGCGCCAACGATGCAGACGGGTTTGACTTGCTGAGATCGATTTCACAGAAGAGCTTCCTTGCTATTTATGCTTTGTCAGTACGGCAACTGGCAATGCTAGTTGTCTAACTTTACCTGAGTATAGGTCCAATAATAGACTGGGGGCATCTATTACGCCTGAGGTAAGTCCAGTCTACATTTTAATATCAATTCACCCCCAACGCCTTCATAACCCCATCCACCGGGTCAGCATAAAAGCTGGTCTGAAATTTAGTGAATAGCTCGGCAGGGATCGTGGGCAGGTCAGCGGCGCTGGTCATTGGCAGGGCTACCCGCTTGCCGCCAGCATCAAAAGCAACTTGCAGGCACTCGGCGATACTGGCTACCGGAGTGATGCTGCCGCCGAGGCTCATGTCACCGAGCACGACCATTTGGCTTTGTGTTGGTTTGCCAAGCAGGCCTGAGGCAAAGGCTACCAGGCTACTCAAAGCCATGTGCGTTAGTGGCCCGGTGTTTTGTAGCTCTACTACGTGCAGGTGGAAGTCGTGTTCCAATACTTTGGCGGAAGCACTGATGCGCGTTGCGTTCGCTTTGAAGTAGTCAAACGCGATTTTCACCTGCTCCTTGGCGGCGCTGGAGTTCCACAGGCCAGAGGTTGCCAGCTTGCCGGTGCCCTTGGTGACCTGAAGTTCTATGCGGTAGAGGCCGGGCATGCCTTTGCTGCTTAACCCGATGGTGTGAATAAAGCCGGGCTTGCTTGGACCCTCGGGGATCAGCGAACCACCGCCTTGTTCCTTCACCATTACAAAATGCTCTTCAAGCGTCTCGTTGTCGATGTAGCTGAAATGCACATCATAGAACTCCATGCCGCCGATCTTTTTCAGCTGTTCTTTTACGCGACGCCTTACCTGTAATCCGTATTCAAGGCATTTGCGCACAGCTTCCTTATCAAATTCTCCATGAGGAAAAAGCAGCTTGATTAGTCCGGAAACGGTTTTGCGAACGGCAATCACGTCGCGCTGATTGAGGTTGTTGCCCAGCTTAAAGTACTTGTCGATGGCGTCTGCATGGCTGCGCTTGCGCATCTCGCGGAAAAACTCTGCGAGGTAGTCCACTATCAGCCCATATCGATTGGTAAAAAACTCCGGCCGCATTTTGGGGATTTCCCAGCCAGGAATATAAGCATGGAAGCGGTCGAAGAATGCAGCGTCGATCATCTGCTCAGGGAAGGGGGCCAACAAGTGGCTGGTTTTGACCAGTGACTCAACGCTCTGGTTAATATTTCCGACAAATACCATGGAGGCGTTGGCTTCCATCTGTTCACGGCCTCGGGCAAAGGAGCCTGAGGCCATGTAGTCCTTCATGATCTGCACGCCGTCCTTGTCCTTGAAATTGATACCAGCAACCTCGTCAAAGGCCACCAGATCCCAAAGACCCACCAAGCCAATCCGGCGTGAGCTCATGTTGTAGAACAGGTTGGCAACGGTAGTTTGTCCGCCCGAGACCAGGATGCTGTTGGGCGAGCATTCCTTGTAGATATGGCTCTTGCCGGTGCCGCGCGGTCCTAACTCACAAACGTTGTAGTTGTTCTCAACAAAGGGAATCATTCGCGCGAGCAGGTGCCACTGAACTGTTTCGTCCAGGGTTGCCGGTTCCATGCCGATTGATCGTATCAGCGTCTCCCGCCACTGGCCGGTAGACAGGGCAGCCCGGCCATCAAACAGTTCCTGCATGTTCATGTTTGGCATCTGGATGGGCTTGAGCTGACTCACCGCGAAAGGTGATCCTTTTTGGCCTTCCTCATGGTAATAGGTGAGGGTAGCGATCACCCAGATCCCGCCGACCAGCAGTTTTTCGTTCGACTTGACGATGCCATCGCCAATCTCGGCATCTTTGATTCCCAAGTTGCTGAAGGCCGCCTCGTAACGATTCGCCCGCTCATTCAAACGTACGGTGACGCGATCAATTACCTTGTAGCTGCCGCGCTCGCGCACGAAAGACTTAACCTTCTCAGCCTCGTCCGGGCGCACATAATTTTCGGCCAATACCGTTTTAACGTTGATAAGACCTTGTTCAATGACTTCAGGATCATCGGTCGCGCAGTACATGCCCAGAAGGTACTCCAGTACATAAACCGGTACGTTGGCACCTTCTTTGATCAGCTTGGTGAGGTCCTTGCGTACTACGCGCCCGGCGAAGTGGGTATTGAGCGCCTGATCCAGATCCATATCCTGATTCATGTCCATCAAAGGGTTCCGCATCTAGAAAAAGTCATCGGTAAAAGCCAGGTCAATGGTAACCCGGTAGCGTTCCAGCTCGGTATTCATGTCCTTATCGCGAATTACCAGAAAATAATCCAGCTTGCGGTCAAAATCTGAGCCGGACAAAGATAAGCGTATTCGTTTGACCCGGTCACTCATGACATCCGTTTCACAGTCGAAAGTCAGTACCTCTTCGCTGGAGACCTTCTGCTCTCCATGATAAATGGCTGCAGCTACCGTGACTGGTGAGCGTTGCTCGTTCACTGTCTCCGTTTGCATCAGGTCGAAACTCTGGATGTTGGCAGTCATCTTCAAGGTAGATTTAGGGGATATCACACTGACCTTGCGCTTGGTCCGCTTTTCAGCTTTTTCACCGCGTAACTGATGCACCGTTACCACTGGCACTACTATTTCCTGAGGCATGGCGCCGCCATGGACGAAGCGTGCACCCCCAACAAAATGGAAACGGTTGGCACCCTTGGGAATCCAGAATTGGGTATCAGATTCCGTGCCTGCGGTTGCCCGAGTCGAGCCGCTCCAGGCGTCCTTCGCAGGCGGTAGATCAGCGCCGATCACATAGCGCTTCTTACTTTTCAGCGCATTCGTCGGCTTTTCTGCCAACGAGGTGCGGTCCGCTGCTTCCAGCTTGCTCAGCTGGAACAAAAAACCGTGGTCGGCGGTGATGATTACCGTACTGGTGTTGAAATGCATCAGCACCTTGCGAGTAAGCTCGGTCAGTTCCTCGATAGCGTGTTCGACCGCGTAAAAGGTCTCTGACTCAGTTGACGCGCTATCGCCCCGGGCATCCACTACGTTGTGGTACACATATACCAGGCGTTGATCCTTTAATGCCTCGCGGCCCTCATCCCGTGACCATAGTCTGAGCTGCTCAGCAGTAATGGCCATTCCACCATGGGCGGCAAGAATCTTGTTGCGCGCGGCGCTGCCTTTACTTGACTGACCATCGACAAACACATCGTCACTGACATTGTCGCGATATTCCAGTGTCTCGTGCGGCAACAAGGAGGCCATGCCTAAGGTGGTGTAGCTAGGAACCACGCCCAACTGGCTGCCAAGGTGGGCTTCGCTATAGCGTTTGGTATTTATGTTGTCGACGAGCTCAGCGGCGGCCTCATAGCGAAAGGCGTCACTGATAATCACCACAATACGCTTGGCTCGGGCACCGTCTTGTAGCGGTTTAATCCAATGATTAAAAAACTGTTGCTGAGAAGGTATGCCCGGAATAGCCCAATGCGCCAAGCGTTCCTCGGTTTCCAGACGGCCACCCCAAGCGTGGCCAAGCTGATCGAGGTACCAGTAGGCGTAGCAATGCTCGACTGCCTCGTCCAAGGGCTTGAGTATCTCCACATGGGCCTTTTGCGCTGCCGCCGTGTAATGTCTGTAAGCCAGATCAAAACGATACAGCTCAGCGCAATACGCCTTGTATAGGGCTTCACAGGTGGGGTGATGAAACCCCTCCGCGTATTGTTGGCGCAAATCAAACAGCTCAATCGCTGCGGATAACGCGCGATAAATGACGCGGTACCGGCGACGGGTGTCATCGTCCTTGTGGCGTGATGCCCAGTAGTTGTCCTGACGCAGGGCGATGATTCGGCTGAATTGAGCCAGGTCACGCCGCTCAGCTTCCGGAATGGCCTTCGCTAAATCAATGATGATTTGCTTTTCCACCGCCTCGAAGGTGGCCACATTTGCCAGGGTTTCCAGCGGCAGATCGGTAATTTTCCGGTCGATGTGCAATGCATGGTCAACCCAGGTCGAGATGGCGTCGTAACAAGGGTAAAAACGCGAACTGTCACGCCAGCGCGACATCAGAGCACGTGAAGTAGCGCGCGCGCTGGCTGTGGGAATGGCCAGGGACGCCGCCCACGGTGGAACATCGCCGATGCTCTCGCAAAATCCGGTTACCAAGAGTCTGATCAACAGATTGCCTAACGAGAAAGGTTCAGATCCACTGATCTCCGCCTCGCTTGCAGGATAACCAATCTCTTCTCGCAGCGCTCTGATGAAACTACCAATCAGACCGAACTTGATCAGGTCAGCGACTGCAGCGGGGTTGACCTCCAGGCCATTGTCCTGAGTAACCGCCTGTTCTGCCAAGGTGAAAAGTAGAGTGGCAATGTCATAAGTGCTGGTGTTTAGCACAACAGCCATCATCGCCAAATCAAGGTCGTCTTGATCCACTTCAGGCGGCACAAGCCGAGCCAGAGAAGTGAGGCGTGCGCGGCTGGCGAGAAAACGGTCACGGCGGCGTAGGTGCTCACGCAAGCTTTGTTGCTGCAAACCCAGCTCATTGAAAATCAGCGACATGCGATCAGCATAAAAGCAGCGCGAGTAAAGCTTGATGTCCAGTAGCCAGTCGTCCTGGGTCTCAGGCTCTGCTTGCGGAAAATACAACAAAAATTTGCTTTGTGTGTCTTCCAGTTCCAGCTTGAGCTTGGTCTCGAAGGTAGATGCGTGCTGCATATCCAGCACCTGCACATCAGGCAGCTGAATATCTCCCAACGTTTCCGCGAAAGCGCATTCAGGGTCGTACCAGAACACGATGCGGTGGTCTTCCTTGAAAAAGGCCTGCTGCAGACCTTGGGTCAACTGTTTGGAGTCCATCCGATCTGTTCCTTAAGCGAGTGCAGCACGGGGTGCAGCCACGGTCATTTGCTGGCCTTCAGTCTATCAAACTGGATGGGGCGGTTCGCGGCGTATTGGTAGGCTCATGAAGATAACGCGCTAATGGGCCGGATTGGCTTTAACGCCGATGTGCCGCTGAAAATTCAACAACTCAGTAATAGAGCTGGAACCTGGATTGAAAACCCATTCCCGATCAAAAAGCGTATGGACCGAAGGTGTCATAAAAAGACCGCCGATGACCAAAGAATAAAATTGATTGCCTGCATCGCGTTGCACCTCAATGCTCTTTTGCAAGTCGCTTAGCAGGGTACCCATTATGAAATCAGACACGATTAGCAGGTCAGCTTTTTCGTAGCTTTCAGTCTTCATGATTTCTAGCGCGTGGCGCATGGCGGGCGCTACATCTGTGCCACCTTGAAATGACTTCTTCAAAAAGGAAAGGAGCGACTTCATACCGAATGACTGCCCCAGATCGAGGGTTTCTATGCCGGTGGAAAAATTGATGAGATAACAATCGCGCTTTTTCTCGCGCGCTTTGCTGGCCATGAACAGCGTGACAGCTTTGGCAATGGTTTCTGGCATGCCTGACATGGAACCGCTGGTGTCGATACATATCACCATAGGTCCCTGCGGACCCTCGTCCTCAACCTCTTGATCTACCTCATGCTCACCGCTCATTTCAACGGGGCTTTCTCCGCTCATCTCAAAGCACAGGAGGCGACCCTCTACGAACTTCAGATCAAACAACGTTGCTGTATCGATGTCGCTGAGCAACGCCAGCTCTGACGGCAGGGCATATTCAATATGACGCCCCAGCTCAATGCCTACGATTTCTTCGCGTGAGTTGATATCAGGTACAAACGACTCATAGTTAAAGGATACCTTAGCCTTTTCCAAGCGCGTGGAAGTCTCCATCTGCCGCATCTTGCCCAGCAGGTCGCAAAGTTGCCTGACCCCGGGATCATTGGCCATGTAGGACACCCAACGCTTGAGCTGAGAGATGTCTTTGTCGCTAAGCTGGCCAGATGAAAAATCCATTAGCAAGCCCGTATCCAAGCCCAGCCTCTCAAGCTGGTCATCCAATTCCTCCAGCAGAGCAAGGAGCTGGTTCAGTTTTTCAAGCAGCTCAAGCCGTTGCTCCTTAATTAACTGCAGCTCCCAATCACTGCGTGTCTGATCGAGACTCTTCTGCCACTCATGCAACAATAGCTGGCAAGTTACAGCGCTATTGGGGTTGGTCTGCTTGTTCTGCCGCTGCGGTTTGCTGAGCCTCAGTAATTCCTTGTCCCAAAACGGCTCGTTGCCGGGGCGACCCACTTCGCTACAAAAGCTCAAATAGTCGTTGAGGCAAGCTTGCAGGTCCTGAGGTAACTGCTCGAATGGCATGCTTGACCGCCCGCCGCGTCAGGATAGTTGTCGTGTGAGTTGATTCGATGAGTCTTGGTCGGTGGGCGGAAGTGAGAGCCGTGTGGCGCGTTATTCGATAGAGCATCGG
>Ga0075447_10001316_pt1 | contig 11792 bp, 4 predicted proteins | sample CoawatmetaG10DNA_FD_72352 | JGI IMG/M metagenome (GOLD analysis project Ga0075447, IMG submission 72352) | Marine microbial communities from the West Antarctic Peninsula - Coastal water metaG104-DNA | ecosystem: Environmental > Aquatic > Marine > Coastal | place: Atlantic Ocean: West Antarctic...
ATTTTTAAGCTTAATTCTTTTATTTTTTTAGCGTTTTCAGCTTTTCCAGCACCAGAAAGAGTATAAGAATTATCTATTAAGCTTAGTATTTGATTACTATATTTTTTAGAAGTATTTTTTAACTCGCTTAGTTTAAATGAGTTTTCATTTATTTTTTGCTTTATATTACCACCAATAAAATCTTTTGTTGTCAATGCATAATAAACAGGTGATACCACGGCTATAGGCCCAGAAGTAAATAAACTAGTAGCAGCTATTTCTCCTAGTCCTGTAGTAGGAGCTCTTCCACCTAGAACATTTTGCACTACACCATTTATAACTTCAAAACCAGTATCTAAACCAACGTCTTTAACTACTTCTGGAGCTTGAGACTTAAGATAGCTTATAGCTCCGTTTTTAAACGTGCTAGTAGCATCTCCACCTATTCCTTTTATCAAGCTTTTACCTTTGTTCATTATCTTCCAAGTTGGTAAACTTCCAAACACAGATTCAGATATTCCAGATAAAGTTGATCTCCATAGAATATCAAATTCGTCATAGTTTTTATCTCCTAATAAAACTTCTTGTCTAAAATCTAAATCTGCAGAACCAGCAGCTGAAGATCCCATTATAACCATAGGTATAGCAGCTGTCCCACCACTGAACATGAAAGCACCAAATTGAGGTAGCTGAGTACCGGCCATATTAAAAAACCAACTTCCAAATTCTCTCGTATTTTTAAAAGTACCAAATTCACTTGGAGCATTATAAAAAGATCTTTGATAATCTCCATAAGCTCTATAAGATTGCATTAATTGTTGAATCGGATCTTCTATTATTCCTTTAGATTGAAGAGCAGAAGCAATCCAACCTATTGGTGTTAAATACTTATAACCTCCATATAGTGTACTTCCTACGAAATCTCCAGTTGACAACGCAAAATTTTGAGCTGCAGATTCTAAATCACTATAATTTTTTGTGTATATTTCAAAAGCATCATTTGGATCTTTTACTTCATCTAATATTTTAGATTTCTCGTTATTGTTTTCAACAAGAGCAGTTGATATATTTATAAACGAATTAAATTGACTTACAGCATTGTCTACCATAGATTTAGGTATTACAGATTTTCCACCGTAATTATTATCTATTTCTACTAAAGGTTCTCCAGGAGGCAAAACAACTTTGTAATTAGGATCATTTTTAACCGCATTAATAATTTCTAAATAATAATCTTGATATTGAAATTTACTTAAATCTTTATTTAAACTTTTCTCTGTGTAATTTAAAGAATTTAACTTTGCGTTATATTTTTTTCTTAAAGCTATATTTTTAACTAAAAATTTACCTTGTTCTTTTCTTTCATCAAACTCATACTTGTCAATTTCTATTAAATTTTCAAAAGCTCTTCTTTTTTCAATTAACAAATCTCTTGGAACTAGTATATCTGTAGCTGCTCTGCCGTTTATAAACGTAGTAAAACTTTCGCCATTATTTTCTTTACTCCATTCTTCTGTATTAAATATTTTTAATTCACCAGATTTGTCTATATAAGTAAAAATAGCTTCACCATTTTCTAAAGAGTTATTTATAGCTTCTTCAGATCCAACTACACCTTGTAGTTTGTTTTTTAAAGCGCTTACATCGGTTTGTTTAAGTATTTCAAAATCATTACTAGGCAGCTGACCACTGGCTTTTAAAGCAGATGTATTGATTGCTGTATTTTCTACTATACTTATACTTTTATAAGGCATAGTACTATAGTCTACGCTGCCACTTATAGCATTATCTTTACCAACTATATTTTTTTCTTGTATATAAGAGTTAAATGATTGTTGCTGAGCTAACCTTAAATCACTAACGTCTTTTCTTGATTCTTCAATTTTAGTACTTGTAATATTTCCTAAAGTTGCTCTTTTTTCATACGAAGGTGTTACAACATCTGCAAAAGACATATTATCTACTACAAATTCTTTAGTAGGCAAATTTTTAGCAGTAGGATCAAATTTATCTACATATTCGCCGTAATTTTCTAGTTTTGAATCTTTAAGAGATTCAACATTTAAACCTCCATCTTTCACATCTAAAGACTCTAATCCAGAAACGTATTCAGACACAGCATCCAAATTTAAAGCTGATTTTTCTATAATTTTAGTGTTGCTGTTTTCAGCCAACCAATCTATTAATTTAAGAGTTTCTTCTTGAGCTTTAGTTTTATCTTTTTTATTTAATATATTAACTTCAAGTTCTGCACCGGTTTCAATATTTGTAATTTTAACAGATTCTCCAAATTTCAGATCTCCTAAAATACCGCCAGCACCTGTCTTATCTATTTTATATCCAGTTGGTAAATATTCCTGAAGCACAGGTATGGCTTGATCTGCTGAGTAGTCTGTAAATATAGGTTGGCTTTCTTTACCACCGATTAAACCAGTAAAATAATTTGTTCTATTTTTTTTGTTAGAGTAAGATTTGTCTGATTTAGTTTCTACAACATACTCTTCTCCTAAGAAATTTGCTACGTTTTGAGAAGCCTTATTAGTTAAACTACCTTCTTGTAAATAAGATGTTTTATATCCTTTTTCATAAGCTTTTACATATTCATCAACAGAATCGTATTTAGGCAATACGTGTATTGTTGTTTGAAACTCCTCCTTGGTCTTGTTTTTATTTCCTTCTATGTTTTTCCATTCATCAAAAGAAAGTCTATCAGAGTTGACGTAAACATCTTCTATATCATCATAGTTAAACGTTTCGCCTGTAAAAGATCCATCTTTGTATTTTAAATATATTTTATTATCTAGTTTTATTCTATTTTGTCTATCTTTTAATGCTTTATCTCCAATGGCTTGAGCTTCATTACCAACAAAAAAATTATATTTTTTTATATATTCATTTTCGTCTTCCTGTTTAAGTTTTACTTTTTCTAATTCTTCTTTGTATAAGTTGTTAGCTGCTTGATATTTTGATTGAGAGCCTAAATCAGGAAACATTAAGTATTTTTCACCTTTATCATTTACTTTCTCGTATTGATCTACACCATCAGGAAATGATCTATCTATATTATCTTGATAGTTTTCATCTGCTACTGCAACTTCTAATTTTAAATCTTGCTCTATTTCATTAAACTTTAAACCAAAATCTTTTTCAAAACTACTCTTAACTTCACTAGAATTAGTAGCTAAATATGGTATTATACTTTTTATTTCCGGCTTTGGAAATGAATCTACATCTAGTTTAAGTTCTTCAACTGGTTCTAATTCTGGAAGATCAATTTCTGATTCTTCAATTATTGGTTCTTTATAGTTTTCAGGACCCATAGTACTTGTTTTAGTATCTACAGCCGCCTCATATTTTGGTGAATCCGAAGAAGTATTTTCCGATTTCGACTCCGTATCTGCTTTTTTTCCCGACGTCGCACCCGCAGTCTTCACAACGTCTTTTTTCTTTTTTACAAATTCTACTGCATCAGTAGGTGCTTTAAAATTATTTTGTAGTTCTTTTTCTTCTAATGAATCAGAAGGTGGAATAAAATCACTCATATTATATTATTTATTAAGATTTAACCTTTAGTATATAATTGTCCATTTGATGCTTTAAGCTTTTCACCCTTTGCCAGCTTAGCCCATTTCCTATCAAAAATTTCTTGTTCAGAAAGTCCTTTTGTACTCATAGCTTTAGGACCTTTACCTTTTATGTCTCCTAAATTTTCATTTTCATCACCCAACATTTTTATACCTTTACCGCCTGCATTCATTAAAGATACATGAGATAGATATTCTAAAGTTGGATAATAAAAATTATTATAAAACTTATCATAAGCTTCTATATCGTCACTATCACCTACTCCTGGTTGTAGGTTTAATCCTGTTGCGTCAAATTTTACTCCTTCAATATCTGAACCAAAAGGTTTACCACCCATTTGATCTTCCCATATGCTAGCGAATATAGTAGGCGAATCTAGCATTGCTTGAAATTGACCACCATCAGCATATGAACCTCTAGTAGGATTTAAATTACCCATTACTCTATTTTTGAAAGACTTTTGCTGATCTAAAGTCATTTCATAATTTATTATTTCTTTACCTTCTGAATCAACTCCACCAGATACTGAGGTTACGAAATCTTCAGACATAGAACCATCATCACCTGTTTCAACCACATTGTTAAAAGCGTCAGTAGTGTAAGGTGTAGTTTTTATAGCATATTTTAAATAAGGATTTTCACCGTTTTTAACTTGATCATTAAGTTCATTTAAATTAATCATACCACCCATAATTTCTTTATTATCCTCATCTAATCTCATTACATTAGGATCGTAAATAATTGTTTGATTATTTTGTGTATATATCTGTAAATCTCTGGACTCTTCGTCATCAGCCATTATTTTTCTAATAATATCCAATTGATAAGCCGGAGCACCAGCTACACTTAGTCTTTCTCCGCTACCTATAGGCGCATTAGCAGCATCCGTAACTAACGAAGCTATATTTCTTATATTTGGAATAGCTTTACCTAGTACATCTATTTCATTACGTATTGAAGCTAATTCTTGTTGTCCAAGACCAGGATCTTTCATTAAATTACCCTGAATTGCCATGTTTATTTGGCCATATCTTTCTATTTTTTGTCCTACATTTCTCATAACAGTATCATCAAAAGCTCCATAACTTGAAGCAAAATCACTAGAACCTACCTTATCGTATAATCTTTGTTTACTATTTAATACAGATCTGTTAACTTCGTTTAATGCTTTTTGTTTTGGATATAAAGCTCTAGTTGAAGTATCAATTAATTGAGAAATACCGCTATTTAAAGCATCTCTATTAGACTTAACTCTTTGAGCTTCTATTTTAGCATCTCGCTCAAAAATTGTTTTAGATACTTCTAAAGATTTACTTCCTTCGTAAGATGGGTTTTTATAACTCATATTTTTTTATTTATTTAATGCACCAATATCTATTGGGAATCTGCTAGTATTTTATTTGCAGTGGCATCCGCAACTCTTTTATTGTAATTATCTAATTGTTGAGCAGATCTATCAATATCAGCATTTTGTCTTTGCTCACCTACGCTAAATGCAAATTTTCTACCATCAGCTTTTGCTCTTTGCACGTCTGTAGCTCCTTGAGCAATTTTTTCTTGTAATTGTTGAGCTCCTTGTGCAGCGAGTTTTTGATTAGCAGCTTCTTGTTTTTGTAAATCTGCAGAAATACCTCTTTTACTTTGCAATGCAGCTTGAGCTAAAGCTGTTGCTCCACCAGCGCCACCACCAGTAGCTCTAATAGTATCTAAAGTATTAGCTAAAGCTATATCAGCTTCTTCAGCTTGAAATTCCGCAGCTTTAGTAGCTACACCTAAATTAGCCATTTGATTAGTCATTCCAGCGAATTGATTAGTCATTTGATCATTTGGATTTATAATAGCTTGTCTAGCTTCTATCATTGCTTTAAGCTGTTGTTCTTTTATTTTTCTAGCAGAATCTGTTGCTTGTCCTAGTGCTTTAGTTTTATCTTTTGCCTCTTGCTCTAATCTATCAGCTCTAATATCTGATTCTCTACCTGTATCCCAAGGTGTTGTTTCATCTATCCAGTCTTTAGCACTGTCAGCTGCATCGTCAAAAAAATTACCTACTTTCTTAAAAAATCCCATATTACTTGTATTACATTGATGAAATTACATACTTAGAACCAGCAGCCCATAATTCTTTTGGACCACCCAGCATAGTAGTTTTATCAGTTTCTATTTTTATAGTAGCAAAATAACCTTTTATACCACTCATTTGATTTCCAAACAACACCTCGCCAGCTCTAACAGCAGAGTTTGATATTAAATTTGCTACATATTTATTTTCTTTTCTATAAAAACCCGCTCTTGAAGTTTGACCAGAAGCGCTAGTATATAAACCTTCATTATAACTCTTTATGGTTACTAATGCAGAATCTTGATTTTGTATATTAGCAGGTGGTGCACTTGGGTTTTCATCAAAACCTTCAAATCCTGAAACATAAGATGCAACTTCCCAACCGTTGCTGCCTTCGTAATGTATAGTTTGAAAGTTTTTCATTATCGAAGATCTTTCATTAATAACAAAAGTTACATTTGAAGGTAATCTAGTACCATAAAAATCTCCTCTATTATTATTAAGAACATCGTTGAAGTAATGTTGATAAAGTTTACTTTTAGTACTCCCTGCATTAATAGCTAATAAAGTATCAAGATTACTTATACTATAAAAATTATTTAAAACACTAAACATTTGACTAGGTTTAAAAGTATAAAAGCTAACCCAACCATTTATTTTTTCATCAAAAGCAACTGTGTTATAAGAAGCTTGAAGAGTAGTGGTAGTATCTGCTTGAGAAGCTGTTTTTTGAAGAGATAATACATAGTTTTTGTTATGAACGTCCCAACCACCTAATAATTGGCCTTTTGTTTTAAACTTAAATAGCGGTGCTATAGGTAATTCCGGGGAAAACAATTGAGAATACCAAATTTTCCCTGTTGCAAAACCGCTATTATTATATTCAACTTTAGTTACATAACCACCAGCTTGCCCAGCTATAACCATTCCAGGCGTTATATAAACATAATCTCCGGCAGAATTTTTAACTTCATCTACTTCAGCAAATGTAGTTGTTGTTGAACCTCCACCAACAAGTTCTGATGAAATAGTGCTAGTACTAGTATCATCTGTTACAAGAGCTAATTCATCTCTGAAATAATCCATCATGCCATACATGCTTATTTCTGTTAATCCATCATTTGATAACCTCATTACAGCGTTACGGCTTTTATCAGTAAAATACTTCCTATAGTTATATATTGCAAATGATTCGGGATTTTTACCTATTCCATATTCTCCTTTATAAGGAACGAACTGACCTATGACAGCTCCAGCAGCTTGTGTCTCTGTACCACTTTCAGTTGTGTATATAGTATCTTTGTCTATTAAAGCTCTATGTATTTTGTTTTCTTGAAACACTATTAAGTTAGTATCTTCAGAATATAATTTTTGTATAGAACCAAATACAGGATCTAAAGATTTAGTTATAGCACTTCCCGTAGCAAAAACATTTGTTTGATTAAGTCCAGTTCTAGAATTATAAACACCAGAATATATTAAAGTACTAATCCTACGTTGCTGTAAAGGAAATTCATCGTCTAAATAAGCTCTAACACCTAAATCTGTAGATACATTATTAAAACCACCTCTAATTCTACTTTCTTCTATATAAAAATTCCAAGGCCCACCGTAGTTTTGTGAAGGTTGTGATATGTTTGTTGGTTCTAAAATACCAATAGTTCTTCTACAGGATCCAGGAAAAGTAACACCTGGATAAGTCGGTGTAAAATTCGCAGCTTCAGATTGCAGTCTCTTTATTATATAAGTGTTAAAATATTCTATTTCAATTACTGCTGACATATTAATTTTAATTATTAATGTTTATTCAATGCTTTAATTTCATCGAGTTATTGGAACTACTGTATTCGTCGGAGGAGCTGGTGTTATTACAGTAGCAGCAGGGCCGTTATCTACAAACGCATTCAAGTCAGATACTAAACCTGTTGTTGATGTTTCCCAGTATATTTGAATATTTGATGGTGTAGGATCAATTTCTAATATGGAAATAGCACTGCTAAGGTCTGGAATTATACCATCTGGAGGTGCCAGAGGAGGATTAGGAACATTATTTCTAGTCACTACACTGCTGTACCCTGCTAAATTATTATATGTGCTTAATCTAGCTACCGTAGGATTACTTTTAGCATCATATATTCCTGGTGCAGCTGTGACTGGAGTTGTAGTTATATTGTTAGTATTAACTCCTAAATCAGTTACTTTACCAATAGTATCAACTGTAAAATACCTATCACCTAGATTGCTTTGGAAAGAAGCTGTTCTTTGTATATAAACAGGAGATTGTGTTCCACCTGGATCACCAAACTGTCCAGATAAGGCCCAATTAGAAGTTATCACTCTAGGATATAAAATCGCATCACTAGTTCTAAATTGAGTTTGTTCTGGTTGAACCTCTTGTAAATCTGATGGTATTTTATTTACATTATCACTTATCAGCGTAGTATAAGCCTGCGATAAACTAGCGGCATCGATTTTACCAGGCACATCATTAACTATTAAAGGTAAATAAGCGTTATAATACTCTTGTTTTAATTGTTGGACAACTATTTTGTAACTATACCAACCTAATAAATTGGCTTTACCATATATTATAAATGGTTCACCTATATAAGTGGCTACATCCCCATTGTTACCGTCAAAAGTTAATATCGTACTGTTAGTAGCGGCATCATAAGTGCCTATGCTTATTAAACTAGCATAATCTCCAAGATTACTAGGTAGCTGACCTACCCAAAAATCTCCAATAGAAATTCTTGGATCTACTCGACCAACTATACGAGCCGTTGGAGCTTCGTCTGCACTATAAGCTATTGGTGAGAATATACCAGAGCAATACAATCCAGGATAACCACTTGCATAAGTTACTGTTTCAGGTATTTTATTTCTAAATAATACTTTTAAAGAATTACCAAACCAAGTTATTGGATTTGCTGTATCGCCATTTTGTATACCTTGAGCCGTTGATCCAACGGTTGTTGTATTTATATATGGATCAGACCAACTAGCAGAGTCTTGTTTATAAGGACTAAAAATAGTAGATCCTTCAAAAACTTCAGAACCTCCAGCTTGCTTAAACTGAAAATCAGTTATAGAAGAAAGAATAACATCAGACTGTCTGCCAAATCTATCTGAAAGAACTATACCAACTTGATAACTTCTATTTTGTTTTAAAGAATGATTTGGATATGATATTGTAGAATAAGTTGTATTAGACGCATTTGGCCTATACTTATCACTTACGGCTACATTATAATCTAAATTTTCAGGAGGAGTATGTTTATCTAAAAAATTACCATATATAACCCTATTTCCAGATATAGATTGAGATCTAGCTCTAACTGGAACTTTGTCAAATACTCTAAATACTTCCTTTTCTGGAAGTGCTTTTATAGGACTTCTTGACTGGTATTTGTATTCTAATATTGTAGTGGAATTGCTTGTTATTTGGCTACTGGTTACTTCTATTGTTTCTAATACTTTTATAGCTTTACCATCTGATTCTTTGTAGAGTATTTCTATTTCATCAACTTTTAATTTAATATTTAATTGATTAACAACAAAAGGCATTTTTATTTTTACAATTACATCTTGAACTTTATTTTCAAAAAATTGAACTATAGTACTTTGTTGTATACTCTCAGTGTCTGTGGCTATTTTAGAAGATATTGATGTATCTACAGCTCCCCGAGTAACAGTACTAGTAATATAACCATCTTGCTTAGGTATAAAAGCAGGTTGAGTAAATGGTGAAATTAAAGAATACTCACCATCGTCAAATTTAAATCTGTAAGCGAATCTTACAAATTTATCTCTTAAATAGTCTTTGTCACCAGGCCAAGAATCAACATACGTAGGATTTGGTTCTTGAAATGAAAGATAGCTTATCCCATCAGTAAGACCTTCGGCCTCTACAGTACCTGTTTGAATTTGAGAACTTACATATGGAAAAGCTCCTGGAGAAGTTTGAGAGGCAGTAACAAGCAGCGGTGGATTGTTACTTGGGCCAATTATTTTACTGTTTGGTACAATTGGATTATTTTGTGATAAAAGACTCTTTACTACAATGAAATATGGATCTGCAGCAGTTCCTGATCCACCTTTGCTCACAAATCTTGCACTGTTGTTTTCAGGCAAATATTCGTCTGAAACTCTTTTACTAGATGGTCTTAAAAACTCTATATTTTGACCGCCAATATTTGGATCTGCGGCTAGTTGAGTTTGAAATGAGGAATTGCCATCACCGTCAGAATCATAATCTATTTGTTGTATCTGTACAGGGTATTCAATTTTATTAGACCCATTTGGATTACTTGCTGTAATTGGTATTTTAACATAAGGCACATTTAAAACATCTCCATTTCTTAATTTAGCAACATCCGCAGTTAATGCTTTGTATATAAAGAATCCTCCACCTCCTGTTTGACTAACAATACTTATAGTTATTGATTCATACAGAAATGGTGTTGAGTGAGGATAGTATTTAGCAACAGATATTTGATCTTCGTCAGTATAATATGATGGATCAAAACTTGGTGCTCCAATATTAATACTATCAGCTAGTTTAATATTAATTTTTCTAGGTTGATTTCTATCGTCTGTCCAAAATAATAAGTCTTCTATTAAATTAACTCCATATATGTGATGTGTTTTTGAAAAATTTAAAAACCTACCTACAACCAGCTTTACAGTAGTACCATTTAAGGCTCCGCTAAGGTGAGTTTTTAATATAAAGCATTCAGACCCATATGGCGCAAAAGTGCTTAATTGATCACTAGAAGGATCTGTAAAATTTGTTAAAAATGAATAAACGCATTGGGTAGTATCATCTTTATAATAACCTATAACCTCGCCGCCATTACCTTGAAGAGTAGATATACTTTTATTTCCTAAAACATTTTCCAATGCTCCAACATCTTCACCTTCAGATCTACTTATATTTACGTTTTGCGCATCTCTATATTCACCGTTAGATAAAAGTCTATCGTCAAGATCTTTATTCATCTTAGACTTTACAAAAGTATTAGTTACATTAGCCATTTATTTAATGTTTAAGCCATTTAGATTTACCTCTCATTACTTGTACTATTTCTCCAAGTTTTATGTTTGATAATCTTATTTTAGCATTTCTTAATTTAGCCGATCGTTCTTTTTGATATCTTTGAACAATGTATTCTTGGACGTTTGGTCTAGTGGATAGTATAGAATAATTAATATGAGCATACAGTGCGTCCTCGGCCATCTTAGGCACCTTAGAGTCCAAGTCATAGGCTAATCCATCTGATATATATTCTAAAACTATTAGTTTATTTACTAAATCGCTAGAAAAAGTAAATTTACCTTCTCTTTCGTTTATTTGAAACCAGCCGTTCATTTGAGATAATTGTGGTTCTAAACCATATCTTTGTCCATAAACTATTTTCCACCAATCTTCAGTAAAAACGCTAGTATTATCTCTATCTAAAACACCACTTAAATTATCTTGATTTTCTCTATTCCACCTTTCTTCTGTTATTGATTGTTCAGCTTGTAAATTTTCTGAAAAAGAATTTTGAATTGGCACACCTGATTTGTCTTGAACTGGTAGGTCAAAAGGAGAAGTAGTTAAATTATTAACAGGATATATTACATGTTGAACACCAGCATTATCTATCCATGAGCATCTAACATAATTAACATAATCTTGAGGTATTGGAACTCCTAAGCTAGAAGGTATGTTTAATTCTTGTGATTTAATACTTTTTAAAGTATCATAACTAAATTCTTGTAAACCTCTTTTAGCATGAAATATAATATCAGTTCTTTTAACTTTATTTATTAGTTTATCTTCACCTACGTAAGCGACTAAAAAATTATTTATAACGTCATTTAAACTAATATATTCATAACTACCATAATTACTGTCTATAGTAGCTTGTTTCAACTCTATGTAAACAGAACCTGTGTAGGGACCGTTTCTAAGTGTTACTATATTGTTAACCGGGTCAGATACATATGATAAATTCTCTGCTTGAGCAAGGTTGTTAAGATATATAGTGTAATTAGAAGATGAACTTACTTGATTTCCATTAACATCAAAAGCGCTAACTACTTGACTATTGAATGTGCAATTAAAAGTTGGATTTGATACAGCTACTAAATTAGGAAAAGTTTGTTGTCCAGAATAATACTG
>Ga0075447_10001321_pt1 | contig 11786 bp, 13 predicted proteins | sample CoawatmetaG10DNA_FD_72352 | JGI IMG/M metagenome (GOLD analysis project Ga0075447, IMG submission 72352) | Marine microbial communities from the West Antarctic Peninsula - Coastal water metaG104-DNA | ecosystem: Environmental > Aquatic > Marine > Coastal | place: Atlantic Ocean: West Antarctic...
CCTGGTGATGAGCCAAAAATGGTTCCAAATCGACAATGCACTGCCTTCAAACCTTTATCAATAACAAGACTCTTTATTAGTTCTTCTTCTTTTAGTTTAGTTGCAGCATATGGACTTTGGGGTTGCAACTCACTCTCTAGGCAATCCTCATCTACTACATCATTTTGAGTACCATAGACACTAGTAGATGATATAGCAATTAATGAGGCGTCAGAATTAATACAAGCAATAGCAACCTTCAAAGTAGATTGGTAATTATTAGCTTCAAGCTCTTCAGCTTTATCAAAACTTCCAGCAGCATCAGTAATAGCTGCCAAATGAATTACAACATTAGCACCTTTAAATATTTTATTTAAATCAATATTTTTTACATCACCTTCGATAAAAGAATAGTTTGATTTATTAGGAAGGTTAAATAGAGAAGGAAATCTTTGAGTCATCATATTATCAATCATTACAATTTCTGCTCTAGGAAATTTTTCTCCAAGATCACGAATAATATAAGAACCTATATGGCCAATTGCTCCTGTTACAATAATTTTCAATTTTTCACCCATTTTTGTTGTTTAAAAAAAGCTTAAATTCTTCATAGTCACGGATATAATCATTTTCATCATAAAACTGATCACATAAAACTGTTAATACTGAATTCTCTGATACATATTTTTGCTCTGACCAAACCCCAGGTGGGATTAACAATCCAAAATTAGCTTTATTCAGATGAAAAAGTTTAGTTTCTAAAACATTATCACAATAAACTTCAATGGCGCCATTAGTGCATATTAATAATTGCGAACATAGTTTATGAGCATGTTTTCCACGAACATCATTGATATTCGATGCTCTAACATTAAATACCCTTTTAATAGCAAATGGAATTTCATTACTCAAAGACTCTGCGATAACCAAATCACCATTAGATTCTTGATAAGACTGAAGCGTCACAAGCTTAACTTGCTTCATTATTTTTTTCTTTGACATAATAATTTATTAATAAATCAATACCTTTGTCCAATGATACAGTTGGGCTCCATAAAGATTGTGACTTTAATAGTGAATTAGAACCAACAAAATTTCTTTTATCAATTTCATCAGCTTCCTCTGGCCATTCAACAGAGTTTATATTAACTTTATTTCCTGTATATTTTGATGCCTTATTTGAAACTAACAAAAATACCTCTTTTAATAAGGTTCCAAAACCACTTGTAACATTAAAAACTGTTTTATTTGAATCAATAAAACTAGCATATAAAAATGCATTGATTACATCATCTATATAAATATAGTCACGCAAATATTCTCCCTTGTCATATATTTGAAGATTTTGTCCATCAATGCTCATTTTAGTAATTTTATTAATTATTCCCCTGCCTTCTAGTGAACTTTCATTTAAACTTACACCATAGACATTCGATAACCTCAAAGAAATACCTCTAATAACATTGTTCTGATTTGCCATAGTGAGTTTTTTTTCTCCAAAAAACTTATGTAAACAATAAAAAGTAATAGGATTTGGATGAACTTTTTCTGTTGTAAGATTACTATCAGTTAATCCATAAACTGTAGCAGTTGAAGCAAATACAACTCTTGGAATACGAGATAATTCCTTAGAAGCGTTAATTAGTAAAGTTATTGGGAGTAAATTAATCATTACGTTTTCTGAAGGATTCTTTTCAGCATCATAAATGCTAGTATTACAAGCTAAATGAAAGATAATATCAGCCTCACTTACTATCTTTTTCCAGCTAGTATAGTCAGTAATATCTAACTTCCAATTCTCAACTCCTTTATTTGGCTTTAGATTTTTCCTACTAACGCATATTAATCTTTTAGTTTTACCTCTTAATCTTGCTATTAATGAAGAGCCAATATAACCAGTTCCTCCAGTGACTACGATAACTTTATTTTTAAAATTATGCAGCATTTAAATAACTATGTATTAAGAATTTTTTCAGCATTTAATAAATATTCATAATATTTATGAATTTCATCAATAGAGAGATTTATGTTTTTTGTATTTTCCATGCTGAAATGCAAAACAACTTTATTATTTTTTGCTAATATTATTAACTCATTTCTTAATTTAAAGCTACTAGGTAAGCATAAAATGCTTGCCATAACAATATTGTCAATTATTTTTTCATTAACAAAATGAAAAATCACAGGGTAGTGATTCTTACCATAAATTTCAGTTTCTGCAAGACCATTATGAATTAGGCTATTTTCATTTGCATACATTTTATTAATCTCGTCTTGCACATAATGGCTACAATTCTTCATGATAGGATTTCTCTTATGCAAATAAAAAATACATGGTGTTTTTTTTAGGAATTGCTTAGTATGAGATATGTTACTTACATAAAAATCATCAAGAGATTTTGTGCCTGGGTTAGAATTAGATGGTAAGACTCTAAAATCAAAAGATAGTCTATTTTGATTTGAATTATTAACTTCAGACCCATGAATCCTGTCACTTCGAAAAACTATTATTTCTCCATAGCGAGCTAGGCAAGGGTTTGAATTATCTCTAAAAAATTTATTGGCATCTTTAATAGATAACCTTTCATCCTCATATCTTTTTAATAAAAATTCATTTTTGTTTTTATCTGATAAACAAAGTGAATTAAAGGCATTTGTATCTCTAAGTGGCACCCAAAAATTTAAAACATTCTCACCGTGGCCATACATCACATCTGTATGATAATCCACAGTTTTTTCTTCTACTCTATGTGCTCTAAATGATGGAATTCTTTGAAAATAGAAGTCATCATTGCCAAGCTCTTTTGCTATAATTTTTACTAGACTCTTATAACAATTTGAAAATTTTTCAGTTTTTTCTAATTTGTATAATTTTTTATATAACTCTTCATTATTTAATTTTAAAAAAATTTCATCGATAGAGTTCATCTTAAAGTAATTTAAAACAAGATCTAATATAGGTATTTGATCTATATCAAACTTGATTAAATCACCATTAAAATTACGAATCATAATCTTTTTTCTTAGAGATATATATTAAGATAAGTAATTCTAAAGTCTTAAAAAAAATCATAAGTCCTTAAAATAGTTTAATTTTTGATCTTTGCCTGATACTATTGGACTATTAGAAGGCCAATTTATATTTACATCTGGATCATTCCATAAAATTCCTCCCTCATCACTAGGGTTATAATTTCTACTTACATTATAATGTAAATCCGCCCATTCGCTTATAACAAGAAATCCATGCGCAAAACCAGGAGCCATATATACCTGCCTAGGCCCATTATCGCTTAATTCAACGCTTTCCCACTTACCATATGTTTTTGAATCTATTCGGAGATCCACAACTACATCAAGAATATTTCCTCTAATAACTGTAACAATTTGTGCTTGAGGTTGATTAATTTGATAATGCATCCCTCTCAGTACATTATTTTTCGAGCGTGAATGATTTTCTTGCAAAAATTCATCCTCAATTCCTAAATTGTTATAGCGCTCTTTATGATAGTTCTCTAAAAAAAATCCCCGTTCATCCTGAAAAAAATCAGGCTCGATAATCACAAATCCCTCTAAAGATGTTTTAATAATCTTCATAGTTTATTCTGATAGAAATCACCAATTTCATTTATCACTATATCAGCATCATTAATTGATAATTCTGGATATAAGGGTAACGAAATAATTTTTTGAACCAATTTTTCTGTTGTGCTCATATCATCTGAGGTTGATAAGCGATTTAAATAAGCTGGCTGAAGATGGACTGGTAAAGAATAATGTACTCCTGCTTGAATACCTTTTTGATTTAAATGCATTAAGAGGCTTTTTTGGTCTTCGACTTGAATAACAAATAAGTGAAATACAGGCTCTCCCTCAAGTCTTCTTAAGGGAACCGTAATTGGAAACTCAGATAATTTACTACTATAGTACTCAGCTAGAGAAACTCTTTTATTATTATCTGAATCTAAATGCTTAAGTTTGACTCTTAATATTGCAGCTTGAAGCTCATCTAGCCTTGAGTTTCTTCCGGCAATGATGCTCTTTCGATTAATCCATCCATACTCTCTAATCATTCGAACTTTTTTAGCAAAATTACTATCATTTGTGGTAACTAATCCCGCATCTCCTATTGCTCCTAAATTTTTAGTCGGGTAACAACTAAAGCACCCAAAGTCGCCAAAACTTCCTAAGCGCTTTCCTTTATACTTTGCGCCATGCGCTTGGGAAGCGTCTTCAATAAAAAATAAATTATGATTTAAACAAAAAGATAAAATTGAATCCAAATCAACAGACTGTCCATATATGTGAACTGCAACAACAGCTTTAGTCTTCTTACTAAAAACCTGATTTAGTTGTGCTGGATTTAAGGTATAAAACAATGGCTCAATATCGACTAATACAGCAGTTGCTCCAGTTGCTTCAATAGCAGCAACTGTTGCAATAGCCGTATGGGACACAGTAATAACTTCATCTCCCTGACCAACCCCTAATGCTCTAAGGGCAATTTCAATTGCATCAGTACCATTTGCAACTCCTACTGCATAATCTGTACCAATATAATCAGCAAATTCTTCTTCTAAAGCTGATACTTCCTTACCCAAGATATAGCTATTACCTCTCATTACATTAAGGACAGCTTTTTCTATATCTGATTTATAGCTTTGGAACTGAGCAGATGGATTAGCGCAAGGTATCAAAACTAAACTACCTTTACTTTAGGAATATAGGTTATCCAATATTTATTATTAGACATAAAATCTTGCTCTTTTTTCATAATCTCCTTTGCATGATTCCAAGCAAAAAGTAGAACATAGTCTGGATTACTTTCTTGAAATCCCTCATATGGCAAAACAGGGATATGTACTCCAGGTGATAATTTATTATGCTTGATCGGAGTAGTATCATAAATGGACTCTACTAAATCAGGTGTAATTCCAAAGTAGTTAGTTACTGTGGTACTTTTTGAAGTGGCACCGTAACCAACAACTTTTTTACCCTGAGCCTTAAGATTAATTAAAAGAGTCATTAAATCATCCCTAATTTTATTGACACTATCTGCAAATCCTTGGTAAGAATTATTATTATCTAGTTCAAGTTTTTTCTCTTGATCGATTAAATTTATTACATTTTGAGATACAGTCTTCATACCTTTATGTGCTAATGTGTAGCGCATCGAGCCTCCATGGGTTATTTGTGCCTCTACATTAATTAACTCAAGATCATGCATATCAGCAAGATGACTTATTGATAACGCTGAAAATAGAAACACATGCTCATCATATATCTGATCAAAAGAAGTTTTATCAATAATTTCACCAAGGTAAGGATCTTCAAATATAAAAACACCATCATCCTTTAAAAGGGTTTTAACTCCATCATATATAGAGTGCATATAAGGGATATGGCACATTACATTTGCACTTAAGATTGCATCGGCCTTTTGATATTTTTTCAATATACCTTCTGCTAAAGGCTGATCAAAAAATTCAGTTAAAACATTTATACCCTTATTTTTTGCAACTTCTGCAACATTTTTAGATGGCTCAATCCCAAGAGATGGAATATTTTGAATAATAAAATTTTGTAAAAGAATTCCATCATTACAGCCAATCTCAACTACAAAAGAGTTTTCATCCAAATCTTGAAGTTTTGAGACTGATTCTGTAAATAACTTAAAGTGGTCTTTCATATAATTTGAAGTAGAGGAGAAAAAAGCATAATTATCATGAAACATTCTTTCTCGATCAGGCTGCTCAACCAGTTGGACCATTTTACAATTACTACAAAATCCAACTTTCATTGGAAATTTATACTCATCTTCTAACTCTTTTTTTGTAGAGAATGCATTTGCTATGGGCATATCTCCAAAATCAACAAATGGGGTAAACTCACTCTTACATATTAAACAATCATTCATATTTTCCTTTAATTATCTTCTGCTAAAATTAGCTTTAAATATTGACCATATTCATTATTAGAATGTAATTTTATATGTCCAACCATTTCTTCGTTAGTAATCCATTTATTTCTCAAAGCAATCTCTTCAATACATGCAATTTTGAAACCTTGACGTTTTTCAAGTGTATAAACAAATTGTGAAGCCTCTAAAATAGATACATGAGTTCCAGTATCAAGCCAAGCAAAACCCCTTCCTAATATCTCAACATTCAAAGCGCCTCTATCCATATAAACTTTATTTATCGAGGTAATTTCTAATTCACCACGTTCAGAGGGTTTGATAGACTTAGCAATATCAATCACATCATTGTCATAAAAATAAAGACCAGTTACAGCATAGTTAGATTTAGGAGTTATTGGCTTTTCCTCAATAGAAATTGCCAAACCATCAGAATCAATCTCAACAACACCAAAATTTTCAGGATTTGAAACTCTATATGCGAATATGGTACCTCCAATATTTTTAGAAGATTTCTTTTGAATAGCTTCGCTAAAACCTTGTCCATAAAAAATATTATCCCCAAGAATTAAACTAACACTATCATTTCCGATAAATTCTTCACCAATTATAAATGCCTCAGCTATTCCATTTGGCAAGAGTTGCTCCTCATAACTTAATGAAATACCAAATTGAGAGCCATTTCCAAAAATTTTTTTAAATAATGGTAGGTCTTTAGGGGTACTTATAATTAATATTTCTCTAATACCAGCCAACATTAAAACTGAAATTGGATAATAAATCATTGGCTTATCATATATAGGCAGTAGTTGTTTGGATATAGCACTTGTTAATGGGTATAAGCGAGTCCCTGAGCCACCAGCTAGGACAATTCCTTTCATATTTTTAATTCTCCCATTAAGCCCAATCTTTCACCCTGATATGAGCCGTCTGAGAATCCTTGACACCATTCATTATTATACAAATACCATTTAATAGTCTTAAGTAATTCAGCCTCAAAAAATTCTTCTGGCAAATATTTTAAATTACTTCTAATTTTGGAAGAGTCAATTGCATATCTTTTATCATGCCCTGGTCGATCCTTAACATAAACTATTAAATCTTTATAGCTTAGAATCTCAGTATTATTATTTGGTAATAGTTTATCAAAGATTTCACAATTCATAACAACCACCTCTCGATTTGTTTTAACATTATTGCTACCAATATTATAAGTTTCACCCGCATCCACTAATACTAAAACCTTCAATAATGCTATCATATGATTTTTCACATAAAGCAAAGGGCTTAGAATATTTCTTTTTTTTTGAATATTATCCACACATACGCCTTTAATCTTTTAATAAATCTAAAGAATTAGTTTGGTAATTTTCAAAAAAAATTTTTGAATCGCTTAGTTCTACTTGAAAAGGTAAATTGGTCTCTAAAGAATTAAATTTTGCAGATTTTCCACTCTCAATATCATATCCTTGCTTAATAAGTTTAAGTAACTTTGGAGAGGTCGAAAAATAAGATTGGGCAAAATTATAGTAAGAAATTTCTTCTCTTCCACCCAATTGAAATATACCACTTTTTTTACTATTAATTAAGACTTGAATTGCTGAAATAACACTCACTATAGAAACTGCTGACATAAATTTATTATCATAAGCATTAATATAAATACCTTTTGATAATTGCTCCTCCCAATGCTTTATAAAAGGCGTGTTTTTACTAATTACCTTTGTAAGTCTTAGAATACATGCATTGTTATTAGTATTATTTTTGATATGGTCTTCTACTAATTTTTTACATTGACCATAAAGAGTCTTTGGGCTTGTAATATCTGCATGTTTATAAAAGGATTTAGCCCCATCAAATACTAAATTAGATGACAAGAAAACTACAAAACTATCATTTTTTAAAGCAGAATCAATTAATTTAATGGTGTTAATAACATTAATTTTTTTACTTTCTGTAGGACTTTCCTCACACTTCAAAATATTAGTGATTGCCGCACAAATAATTACAGAATCAAATTTTTTATTAATCAATTTAAAGTCAGGATCCCTTAAGTCTAAATAAGTAACCCCTTTTGACAATGATTTTTTTTTCCGAGAGGTGCCTTCAACTATAAAACCATTTTGAAGGAGTGATTTTTTTAGATTACCTCCAATTTCACTATCAATACCAACTATTAAAATAGTTTTTGAATACATACTTTGTATATGATTAATCTCAGAATTTTCAATGCTCTTTATCGACTTCATTAATCTTCCAGATAAAGATGGTGATTTTTTTCAAGCCAACTTATTGAGATTGGTGCCGCTATATCTGACCATTTATTTTTTTTACAATATTCTTTATGATATCTTTTCAGTAAAAAATTTTGAGCTACGCTTAACTCAAAATTTCCCATTATCTTTTTATGCATTTCTTTTGTAGCCTCAAGGATTTCATCTTCACTATTATCTATATATGTAATTCCATAAAGAGATTTCATTTTATTTCCATCATATAAGTAATACTTCTCATCAGATATTAAATCTTTAAACGAAATAATAAGTCCCTTTTCATCTAATAACCTTTTTTGTATAAAAAGGTCATTTTTTCCCAATGCAGACTCACTAAAAATTGTTAAATTAGTATTTAGTATTGGCGTATTAAAAACTACAGAGACATCAGTAGCACCAGATTTACACCCTATAATAAAACTAGAAATATAAGGAAAGTATAGATCCATAAAGCTTGATTTATAATCACTAAGATTATATTCGATATATTTATCATTTACATACTCTAAGCTTTTGGAATAATCACTTCCAATCCTTATGACTTTGTACCCCTCTTTAATTAAATATTTTATTGTTTTTAGATAAGATTCAATATTTGTATTTCTATAGTCATGGTAACTCCAATCAGTTTGATTATTTAAATTATCTAAGAATCCTGAATCTCTTGAATAGATTGACACCAACTTATCATTTTTAGTTATGCCCATCTGAAGTAATATATCATCTCCAATTTTTTTTTGTTTTTTTGTAAAAGAAACTGTTTGTTCAGCTAACGAAAATTCATTTCCACCTGTTCTGGCCTCAAGAGCTGAAAAAAAATCTTTACTACAGAAAAGGACTCTTGAATAATTAAAGAAGAAATACAAGCTACTAGAGCAAATAATTCTAACATTATGAAGATTTTTTGAATATTCGATATAAAGTAATAGAAGATCCTTATTGGCTATATTAGAGCTATTTATTGATGGTGCAATTAAATAATAATTTAAGTTTTTGATTAAATTTTTTTTATTTCTAATAAAAAATAATTGTGAATTTAATGCTAAATGGCCCAACCTGTCAGTTCTCATCAAGCAAATTTTATAATCATAAAATTTTCGAATTAATACTAAAATTGGGATGACAAACTTAACATTAATAAAGTTTACAATGTAACGAATATTCATAAATTTATTGAATGCATTAAAAAAATCCCCTCAATCACTTATCAAAAATAACTAGATGACAGATAAATCCTAAGAAACCAGAGGTGTAAATAAATGATTTTAAAAATCATATTATTTTTCATATTTAAAGCTCAATATAGATTTTAAAATAGTTTTCCGATATATTCATAATCTATATAGACAAGAGTTTAATACCTAACATAGTAATTATAAAAAATATATAAACTCATAATCACCATTATAACCAAAATACTCATAAATACATTCCCACTCATCCTTGTCAAAAAAAGATTCTGCAGTTAGCGCCCAACATTGAAGATTAAAAAGTTCTTTCTCGTTACGATAGCTTTCTAACATTAAATATCCTTTAATACCAACCCTCTCCATTTCTGATAAAGCGATTTTAAGCTTTGGAAATCTTAAATTATGCAATGTACCTAAAGAAATTACTAAATCAAACTCTTTATTTTTAAATGGTAATTTTTCCTCTGCCTTATGATTAAAAATAAAAGGCTTAATCTCTTCTTTAGCATTTTTTAATCCATAATCTGAAGTGTCTATTCCAGTAATTTCTAGATCTGGAATAAGTAATTTCATTTCATACAAAAGATAGCCCTTACCACACCCTATATCGAGCACCTTACTCCCCGCTTTAAGGTTATAAGTATTAATTAATTCCTCAGCAACTGGATTCCATCTTCCAGGCATATACTTATAACCACCATACCCATAACGCCTGTCACCATCCCAATAATCTTTACCATACTGCTTAGCAATCTTCATACAATTTACTTTATCATCAACCATGCGTTTTAAATAATCACGTTTTGAAGATTCATGTAATGAAGTTACAATTTTTATTAATTTACCCATATCTAAATATATATAAGAATTGCTCTAAAAAATACAATGTGGTAATGTTTTTTTAACTTGCCAAATATTTTCAATATGATTATAAGTGCCTAAATCATACAAAGATAGGCCCTCAACAGCAAAATGTATCTCCTTTTTACAAGACAATACACTATTAAAAATCCTTTGTCTTTCGTTATCATCTTCTGGCATTTGAAACATACTATAGGCTACAATCCCATCAATAGTTGGTAATTCTTTAACAAGTTGCCTTAACATTAAAGCACTATTATTCATAGCATATTCTGTGGCACTTAATAAATACTGCATACCTTTTTTCGAACAATAATCTCGAATTACAATATTTTGAACATGTTGAGGCACCCTTTCTTCCATGAATGGCCTACTAAAAATATATCCACGAAAACCTTTTTCTATTTTACTTTTCATAAGTGCTTTTATATAGTGAGGGGAGCTTATAGCTCATTGCCACCTTAGAAACTGGTCGTAAAGTAATGGGTTCAAAAAACTCACCAATCTTTTTATCTTTATATGGAGTAAAGAGACCCTTAAACCTGCAATTCATTGACCATCGAGTTTCATTCTCTTTATTGATACGATTTCCATGAGGATATGCTTGATTAAAAATTAACACTTCACCATAATTTATCTTAATCCAATTAACATCATTCTTTATTAGATCAAAAAGTTTCTCACTATTTCCTTGTGCATGTAATTTAAAATCATCAGAAAGATTATTGGCTGCTTTAGGTGGTAATAAATACATACTCTTAGTATTAAAACAATCTACCAAAGGAAGCCAAACAACAACTTCAAATGGGGAGTCACCTGACCAAGTATCTGCATGAACTGGTAATAAAGAACTACTGTCTTCTGGTAATTGAATACTTAAATTAATCCTAGATTGCATTGCTAACTCATTACCAACTAGGATATCTAGATAGGGCTTAGCTATTTGATAATAAGCTTCTTTTAGCCATGGCTGCGCATTAATTTCTTTAATAACATTAAGACGAAAATCATTTAAATCATCAATATCAATACTTTCATGGGTATTATTTAACGTATTGTCACCTTTTTTAGATAGCTGATCATTTAAAAATTTATGAATTTTATTAAGAGCTTCTTTATTTGCAACGTCTCGAATAATATAACCTTGATCAATAAACTCTTGGCCAAGTATTTTCTCTTCATTTAATAAAAAGTCCATGATTTCTTAACTCAAGCTCCAGGTTTCATTGAATTTGGATCAGTCTTTAGACTTGTAAACGTTGGACCATTTCTTTCATATGCCTGAAGAAGCATCGTTTCAGTTTCATTACTATCTAAAGGATAAAATGATTTAATATTAGTAAAAAGTTCCATTGTTTTTTTTGCATTCAGTTCTGTATGAGTTGGTCCTAGTGTTGGATAATCGGCATAACCAACAAGATTCACATTAACATTTTGGTGATCTATATCAAGCTTAATTTGTTCAAAAGGACGTTCAATAAGAAATGGAGTGATGGTATAGACCCATGGCTCAAGACCTTCTAATGCCATTCCTGATGCTACACTAATAATACTTTGTTCGCATAT
>Ga0075447_10001322_pt1 | contig 11777 bp, 9 predicted proteins | sample CoawatmetaG10DNA_FD_72352 | JGI IMG/M metagenome (GOLD analysis project Ga0075447, IMG submission 72352) | Marine microbial communities from the West Antarctic Peninsula - Coastal water metaG104-DNA | ecosystem: Environmental > Aquatic > Marine > Coastal | place: Atlantic Ocean: West Antarctic...
CCTGAAAGAAAAACTCCAACTGGAACATCACTCATAGATCGATCTTTAACGGAAGCTCTCAGCTTACTCAATAGCATCTTCGAGATTTCTATTTCTGAAGATCCAGACATATCTTGGGGATTATCTAAAGCATCCCAATAACGATCCTCAATAACGCTACCATCTTTTTTTATGCATAACTTTGAAGCATTAGGTAACTTCTTTATGCCTTCAAATAAAGTCAAAGGAGCTGGAACAAACAAGTAAGTAAAATAATGAAAAAAAGCCTCCTCATCAATACTTCTTTTTTGTTTTGGATCCTCAAGAATTGCTTTAATTTCTGAAGCAAAGATTATTCGATCTTCTAACATGCTATAGTAAAGAGGCTTAATCCCCATTCTATCTCGTAATAACCATAGTTCTTCTGTTCGAGCATCCCAAATCGCAATGGCAAACATCCCTCGAAAACGATGAATACAGTCTATACCCCACTCCTCATAGGCGTGAAGGATAACTTCAGTATCTGAATGGTCAGTTTTCCAAGTATATTTATCAGTGAGCTCAAGCTCCTGACGAATCTCAGCATGATTGTATATCTCACCATTGAATGAGATTTGTACTGAACCATCAGAATTACCCATAGGTTGAGATGCCTTGTTACTTAAATCAATTATAGCAAGACGCCTATGTCCCAACCCAACCCTGCCGTCAGGTGAGATCCATGTCCCCGCCCCATCCGGTCCACGATGAATTAGTGTATCTCTCATTGCAGTTATATAAGAATCTGTAATTTCAGAATTACTATTATTAAATAAGAGTGAACCTATAATGCCGCACATCGTGTTTTTATCCTTGAAGTATCAAATTTTGTGTTAAATTTTAAACGAAATTACAAAAAACTTGAAAATCAATTTAATTCGCTCCACAGTATATAATTTCATGGCTTTAATCTAGAGGTGGAATTAATAGATTTATGCCAATAATTAGTATTTTTTTTCTAAAAGATAAATTTACTAACTATAAAGTCTTAATTTTTTTTCATTTAAAAAAAACATATGTAAAATTATAAATTAATATTCGTTCACTTAAAAACAAAAATAATTATGACTGAAAAAATAAATTTAAGACTTATATATTTCATTATATTTACTTTCTTCTTTGGTCATCTTATTTATCTTAATACTCCTTTTATAAATCTTGAGTGGCTTTATAGGGCTGGATCTGATTACTATAATACTGGAGATAGTTTTTTCCTTGATTTTTATCTTAATCAACAAGCAAACCCAATAACCTATTCCTTTCTTTCAAGCTTTTTTGTTTATATTTTTGGGGATCATTATATAAGCTATAGGTTACTTGCACTAATAGGAGGGAGCTTAGTCCTAGTTTCGCTAATCCATTATAAGAGTGCTTTTTTGCTTTTAATGGTTGCTTTAAATCCATTGATTTGGATTTATTCAGGAAGAGCATACGCTGAGCTTCTATCTGTTGGACTCCTAGTACTTGCAATAGAACTTCATAAAAATGGATACTTAAAAGGCCTATCTGCTGGGCTGAGCGCAAGTATTAAATATCATTCTATCCTTTTTTCAGGTCCGTATTGGGGCTTAAAATGGATTGAAAACTCAATAGAAGAAAAACGGTTAAATTTAAAAAATATTAACTTTATCTCTAGTTTTTTGGCTGTAATTTTATTTCTGCTATTCTTATTTTCTTATGACTATTTTTATGATGTCTGGGTAGTACCTGATAAATTCAAAGCTAACTTTGAATTAACTCTTCCTAAATTCTTAGACAATTTCTTTAGTTATGGATTTTACTTATCTGCATTATTTTTTATAACTATCCCGTTTTTCTTAATAAATACTAAATTTAAATATCAGTTAATAACCATACTTGTAAGTGTACCTCTTGCCATTATGAACCAAAATAATGGAGAGATGAATTTTGGAAGTTTAGATCAATTGTTAGGCACTGAGCTAATCTTACTTATAAAAATTATTGGGTTCTGGAATTTCCTGTTGTGTATAAATTTTTTTATTAGACACAAAGAATGTAGAATAATGACAATAACAATACTATTCTATATAGTGTTGCTTTCTGCTACCAGGCCTGCCCAAAGGTACTTAATATTTATAATACCATTCTGGTCTATCTTAATAGTTCAGTCTAATATTAAATTACACGCTCTATTTAAATGGGGTTATGTTTTCCTGTTGTTGATGTTGGCAGTATTTTCTTCACTTTACCAAGTAGCTAATGCGAAGGCTGCTCAAGATATAGTAACTTGGTCTAAAAAAGAAAATTTAATGATAAATACATATGAGATTTATGCTCATGTTGGAGACTCTTGTGTGCACGCAGGAGAAAGCGATATATCAGTAGAAATCAGTTTATATATGAGAGAATCAGATGAGATTTTATTTACAAAACCTGTTAGCATTTTTGGATTTGAAATGAAACGTTATTTTGTAGTTAAAAATACAGAAAAGAGAAATAAAGCCAAACCAATCGGTTTAAAAATCTGCAAAGAATAAAAACTCGAGAGTGCTAACTTTATTTTTTCCAGTCAAGAAATTTACTATCTAAATTTACTATTGGGAAAAAAATTAATCCCAGTAGAACACTCATACCAATCATTACTAGGTAATAAGACAATGAAAAAAAAGCAGCAGCATCTACAGAAACCCCATAACCAGTTAATGCTAAGAAACAACCATATTGAAAGGTTCCTAAGAACCCTGGAGCAGCAGGCAAGCTTGTAGCTAAAAAAGTAAGAACAACTACTGAGTAAGCTGCAATAATTGGTAAATCAAAAGAATGAAAAGAAAACATTAAGTAAACAATTAAGCCATAACTTAGCCAAATAAATATTGAAATTAAAACTGTAATAAAAATATCTAATGGTTTAGATAGTATATCTAGCCCATCAAAGAAACTATTAAAGACCCTCTGAGCAGAGCCTAAAAATTTATCTGGGAGAATAATGCTCAACTTTGAAAAGATAGCTTCTATCTTATCTTTATTAAAATATACAAAAATAATCATTAAAAATATTAGAGATATTAAAAAAAGCAAACCTAAACCAGCGTTATAAACCCAATCTGGGACTGAAGAAAAAAATATTACAATGGACAAGAGAGTTAATATCATAAAGGTATCCAATATCCTCTCAAAAACAATTGAGGCTAAAGCGGAACTAAAGTTTATGTTGCTATTTTTACTAATTAAAAGGGGTCTTACAATCTCTCCCAATCTCAACGGTAAAATCGTTATTGCAGCAATACCTATACTAGAAACTGGAAATAAGAATTTTTGATTAAAAATAAAAGTTGACCTCAATATATAACCCCACCTCAGAGATCTTAAATAAAGGTTCAACAGGCACACTATTAAAGCATAAAGTAAAAATTTAGGATTCACCTCTTTAAGTTGCAAACCAATATTAGAAAAATTTACTTCAGAAAAAGTGAAGTATAAGAATATAAAACTTATTACAAACCCTAGTAGTAGTTTAAAAATATTTTTTATAGTCACTTTAATAGGATCACACGGGTTTTGAAGTTATATGATAAATACTAAAAGTATAAATTTCTTTTCAAACTGCTAAAGATTATGAAAACTCAGTGATGTGAATTATATACTTGATTTATAGAACATATGATAAACTCTTTTTTTTAAATATGAAGCAGTAAACACATAATAAAATGGCTAAATTATACCAACATGATCTCTCAATTGGACTTCAAACAAGCTGCCAACTCTGCGGGTCTATTCACTTGACCCCTATTATTGACCTTGGTCATACGCCCCCTTGTGACTCTCTATTAACCAAAGAACAACTAAACGAACCTGAAAAGCACTACCCTCTCAGGCTTTTTAAATGTGATGAGTGTGATCTTGTACAAATTGATTATGTTGTAGACCCTAAAGTTGTATTTCACAATGAGTATCCATATTTAGGAGGAATAACAAAAACACTAGCTAGTAACCTAAAAAATGGTGCTAAGAAATTTGTTAGAGATTTGAATCTTCCTAAGGATGGTCTTGCTGTAGATTTAGGTTCAAATGATGGTACTTTTTTAAAAGGCTTCAAAGAAGAAGGAATGTCTGTTTTAGGCGTAGAGCCTACAGATATTGCTAAAATTGCAACCTCTAATGGTGTGCATTCAATTCAAGAATTTTTTACTGAAGAAGTAGCAAAGGAAATAGTAAAAGAATATGGCAAAGCATCAATTCTCACTGCTGCAAATATGTTTGCACATGTTGCCTCACTTGGAGACTTAATGCGGGGAGCCGAAGTTCTTCTTGAAGAAGGGTCTTATTTCATTACAGAGTCACATTATTTATTGGACATACAAGATACTCTTCAATTTGATTCAATTTATCACGAACATCTAAAGTCATACTCGCTTAAAGATCTCATATTTTTATTTGATTGTTATGATTTTACTTTAGTAGATGCCGAAAGGATTCCTAATTATGGAGGTTCTATAAGAGGCTATGCTCAAAAAGGTAAGAATGGAGTGCAAAGCCAAAGACTGCAGGACTTATTATTTAAAGAGCAAGAAGCTAATCTTTATAGTATGGATACATGGGCTGATTTTAATAGAAAAGTATTTAAAGCCAGAAGTGACTGTAGGCATTTTATTTCTAACATTTTAAACGAAGGTAAATCCATTTGTGGTATTGGTTGTCCTGGTAGGTCAAGCACATTATTAAGCTTTTATGGTCTCACTAGTAATGAGATACCATATATTGCAGAACAATCTTCTTGTCTAAAAGTAGGCTTGTATTGTGCAGGTCAACATATACCTGTCTTAGATGAAGAAAAAATGTTCGATGAGCAACCTGATTATGCGCTAATGCTATCTTGGCATTATTCAGATCAGATTATAGAAAATCTAAGAAAAAAGGGATTAAAATCTAAAATTATAATTCCTTTACCAGAGTTAAGAATCATCGATTGAAAACACTTGATTTAGATATAGTTATACCCGCATATTTTGAGGGTGAGAATATCTTGGAGGTACTCCATTCGTTGCAAAATTTTGTAAAGTGCTCTTTTCGAGTGATTATCTGTTACGATTTAGATGAAGATGACACTATATCTACAATCAAGAATCATCCTCCCTTTGAATTCAAAATTCTTTTTATTAAAAACAAAAGAGTAGGGCTTCATGGAGCAGTAATAACTGGATTTGAGGAAAGTAAAGCTGAATCAGTTATGATGATGCCAGCAGATGATAGTTGGAATGCAAGGTTAATTGATACCATGATTCAAAGACAACAATCAGGAGTTGACATTGTATGTCCAAGCAGATTTATGAAAGGAGGTAGTGTACAAGGTTATCCGAAATTGAAATACCTTATTGTGAGGTCTGCAGCATTCTTACTTTATAAATTAGCCTTTATACCGACCCATGACCCTACCAATGGTTTTAGGTGTTTCTCAAGAAGAGTTATCAATACAATCCCTATAGAATCTACTGTAGGTGGAACATATAGCCTTGAACTTCTAGTAAAATGTCACAGACTAAAATGGAAAGTTGAAGAAATTCCCTCAATCTGGATAGAAAGGAAAGCTGGAAAGAGTAAATTTAGCATGTGGAAATGGATACCTCATTATCTAGAGTGGTTTTTATACGGTTTTGCAACAACCTACTTAAGAAGAAAGAATGTTATTCTGAAGTGAAAGAGTTATCTCGTAATCAACCATCTATTTTAACTTCTTTCATTTCATTTATTGATTCTCTGCAGACTCTTAAAAGCATTTCTACTCTTAAGGCTTCTGATAGTCCGGGCTTATCGCTCTTACCTGTTTCTATCCAATCTCCAAATCTTCTTACTAAAGATGCAACTACCGGGATACGGCTATCTCGCTCTTTAGTGTCAGTAATATTTGAATTTTTTCTATAGCTTTCACCCGATTTCTTGAATACCTCTAAAGAGAAATTACTTAAAGTTGAGCTTGAATTGTTTTTTAGTAAAGCAGTTCCTCTGCTACCTGTAAATTCTAAGAAATGCCCAGACCCTTTATAAGTATTTGTGCTTAAACAAATTGATGCAGAAGCTCCTGATTTAAATTGAAGATAAATATAGGCCACCTTTTCACCACTTGAGTTAGCTGGTACAGCTTTTGCATAGATTTGGGTAATTTCCCCCATAAACTGCTCAATATAATGTAATGAATGAGAGGCAAAATTATTTAGTACTCCTCCAGATAAATCAGGATCAGTTTTCCAAGAATTTAGATTATTTGAAACTGCATAAGTTTCAACATTCCATAGAATTTCTGCATGAAGAATTTTGCCTATTTTATTTTTTTCAATTAATTCTTTCAAATTCTTCCAAACATCTATTTCTAAAAACTCAAAATCAACCATTAAAGCTTGAGAATTCTTTATTTTAATATTCTCATGTGGGATATAACCTAGAGGTTTTTCAAAAAATACATGCAGCCCTCTTTCTATAGCCTTAGGAAGGATAATAGCTTGCTCTTTAGGAGGAAGTGCAATTGAAACAGCATCAACCAAAGAGAATAACTCTTCAGGTTCATTAGTAGCAAGCTCTAGGCTTAACAAAGATTTAATTGCTTTAGCATTATCTATATTTGCAGAACAGACACCAACTAATTCAAACCTTGGGTCTTGAGAAAAGGCGGGAATTTGAACCTTTAGTCCATAATTTAATCCTATTTGGCCAAGTCTTATCATATTAAAGCGTATATAATTTTCTGGATTAACATTTCTATCACTTATCTTTTTTAGTTACTGCCAAACCCAAATAAAAGCCTAACCTGGAAGGAATAAAGCCACCTAGACCTTTTAGGAATCTAAGGTCTGCTAGGGTAAGGAAAGGAGTAATCTTGCAGATCTTAAATTGTTTAAAAAGTATTCTTGCTTCTTTAAATGTATATGCCTTTGAAGCAATACTTTCATTGTAATGGTAAAGGACATATTTAAAGGACCTCCATGGTTTACCTTTTAGCAAAGCATTTTTTAGCCATAGATTGAATGTGTGAATTGCTCTTCTATGATAGATCATTCCTAAAAACTTTCCTCCAGGCTTAAGAACTCTATGTATTTCTTTAATAATCTGCTCGGTGTCTTCTGAGTGATGAATAACACCCCAAGAGTAGACTATGTCAAAATAGTTATCCTCAAAAGGCAAATTTTCAGCATCAATTCTTTGTAAATTAGATTTCAAATCATAAAGATTCAGCCTCTTACTTGTTGTTTCTATGGCTTTTTCTGTTAAATCAACACCGAATAAATCAGTTCCAGCCTTAGCCCAGTTTAAATGGTCAGAACCAGCTCCAACTCCAATTTCTAAAACTCTTTTTCCACCGTGTCTTGTAAACTGAGCAATTGAATGGATAAAGGGCTCTACAGAGTACCTGTATTCCTCTACCTCTTCAAACCAAGCCTTGGAATGAATTCCTCCCTCTTTGATAAGGTCTGGAGATGTTCCACAAGCCTCTTCTTCCCAAAAACTTTTTACTTCTTTATTTACATCCATTTGATTATTTATGCCCATTAAATTAAGTATTAAATTAATATCATTAAAAATTGCGTTATTTCTTAAAAATCTGAGTGGTCAGGATAGCTTAAAGCAAAATCTACCAGGGAATCTTCTATAAGGGTTAAATGATAACTCTGCATCTTAACATGACAAGGCAGATTAACTATATGTTTAGCAATAAAACAAGAATTAGGGTAATTAGCTTTATCATACCCAAAGATCGACTCTTCTGGTAATGGGCTTAATGGACCATCAAACCATGTTCCCACTTCAACTCCTCTACTTTTAAAAAAATTTATAAAGGATTTTTTATCTTTAACTAAAAATGGTACTCTTGGGCTAACCGAATCGTCATGATTAGAATAACTACCTAGCATGTGGTAATTTAATTTAATTAATTTACTTCTTATTCTTAAAGAATACTCTGCATGAATCGAAGTTATTTCTTCAAATCTTGTAATCTGTATATTTGCCAATGGAAGCAGTGATTTAGGTAGTTTTGAAATAAAATCTCCCTTTATACCCCCTCTTTCTTCAATATTTGGCGTGGAGGCATCAAAAAAGCCCAACTTAAAGAACAAAGCAATAAAATATTTACCTACAAAGTAGATATTTGAAGAATACAATACTCCAGATAACGAAGTTTGTATTGCCATTCTAAGGGATTTTAAAAGCCTAATACTCCCTACTCCCTCGTAATATTTACTTACCTTCACCTCTAGTTGTTTATTGTTCACAAGTAAGACGCCTCCCCAGCCACAAGAAATAGTCTTAGAAAGTTCTAATGAAAAGATAGCAGCATCTGCTTGCGTTCCAATCAGTTTATTTTCGAAAGTAGATCCAATTGAGAGAGCGCAATCTTCAATAATAATTATGTCTTTATTAGGAAGAAAATCTTTAATGGCATCTATTGAAACTGTAATTCCTAAAGTATGCTGAATAACTATAGCTTTTGTTTTTCTTGAGATTAAATTTTTCAATGATTCCTTTTCCACATTCATCGTGTCGGGATCAATATCATAATATTTAGGTGAAGCTCCTCCAGCAATTACTGCTGTAGGGACAGCAAGACATGTAAAAGATGAAATTAAAACCTCATCTCCCCGTTGAACACCCATAGCTTTCAAACAGGCGCACAATGAAGCCCTTGCGCTAGAGTATGAAAAGACGGCTTTATTATTAAACTTAGCGCTGAACTTACTGTGAAATGTTGATCTCAACTCTTCTTCATTGTTGAAAGGCATTTTTAGTAAACCGAGTAAATTTTGCAGGCTTTGCTTCAAGCCAATTGAAGAGAAGTAAAGAGTTAGAAATTTAAGTTTTTTAACTCGGATCATGCTTTTTAAAAACTGCAAAAGTTTTCTCTAAAGTTTCTTCCTCAGAGAAAATTTCCTTAGCTCTTTGTAAAGAATTTACTGCAAACTTCTTTCTTATTTCTTCATCTAAGGACAAGGTCATAATTGCATGCTCAAACTCTGTTAAATTATTTTCTCCATCTTCCTGTAAGGGAATTATTACTCCAGTCTCATTGTTAATAACAGCTTCTGGGATACCTCCTGAATCTGATGCAATAACAGGGACTCCTGCAGCCATTGCTTCTTTAATTGAAACTCCCATGCAAGCATGCTTATCTCTAGAAGGCGCCAACAATAAATCGGATGCCGCATAAAGTGATGGCTGTATATCAAAAGAGATATCATTCATTATAGTCATCTTATCCGGATAACTGTTTTTACATTCTTGAGCTGCATCTACAAGTTCACCTGAAGCGCCAGCAAGAATTAAATGAAAGTCCACTTTACCTTTAAGAAGTGAAGGAAATATTTCTAAAATTCCTTGAAGCCCCATCTCTTTATTAAAACGGCCCATAAATAGTAACACAATAGCACTTTCTTTTACTCCAAGATTTTTTCTATAGCTATCTCTTAAGATATCAATATTTGAAAACCTACTAATAGAAACGCCAACATATATAACATCTATTTGATTTTCATTCCCAATTGATTTGAAAGAATTCGCACAATAACAACTGGAAGATATGACAGCATCTGATTTATTAAGCATCTCCAATAATAAATTCTTTTTTGGAATAAGATAATCTGCTAAATCATAAATTTCCCCAAAAACTGTCAATATAATAGAAATACGCTTTCCCCATAACTCCTTACAAAGTAATAAATGAAGAGAGGTATCGGATTGATAAAAACTAGTGGTGTTTATATTATGTTTTTTAGCAAGGTTATTAGTTAAAATTGTCCTTATAAAAATATTCAGATAATCTCTAAAAGAAATATTTTTTCCAGAATATATTTTTACTAGTGATGGCAATAATGACCAATTTAAGGGGTTTAGAATTTGCCAAGAATTTTTTAATACAGACATCTCATAAACTATTGCTCCATCAACATTTCTTATTTTGTTTTTCTTGCCAAAAAACAAAATAACCACTTTATTGACTTTTTTTCTTTTGAAGCCATCAACTAATGACCTAATTAAACTTGAAATACCTCCATAAGGTGGAGGATAAGGCCCTATTATTAAAATATTCATATGAAATTAGATTCTTTAGTTTAAGAGTGTTGCATTCAATTGAAGGAGAAAAATTCATTTATGCAAGCTGATATTTTAACTACGTCTTTATTGCTTAAATCTGGAAAGCTAGGTAAATTCATACCCCTATCACTAAGATTTTGAGCTACAGGAAAACTACCATCTGAATTAAACATAGGCATGGTATGAGCTGGATAAAATAAGGGACGCGTTTCTACTCCCGATTTATTTAAAAAATTAGATAAGTCATCTCTAACATTTTTATCTTTTGTTAAAATTGAAACCAGCCAATAACTGGTTACGCCATTAAGTTGTGTATTTTGAAAATCTAACGGACATTCTTTAAGCTCTTTTTGATAAAGTTCTGCAATCTCTTTCTTCCTATTTAGTATTAATTCTACTTGTTCAATTTGTGATAATCCTATTGCTGCACAAATATTTGTCATTCTGTAGTTATAGCCAACTTCTTCATACCAGTATTTATTTTCAGTGGACCCCTGGTTTTTGAGACTTGCAACTTTATCTATGATTTCTTTATTGTTAGATACAACCATTCCTCCTTCTCCAGTGGTAATAGTTTTATTGCCAAAAAAACTGAATGATGCCACATCTCCAAAAGTTCCTAAGAATTGATTTTCATAAGTGCTTCCTAGTCCTTCTGCAACGTCCTCAATAAGAAATATACCTCTCTTATCACACAAGCCTCTAATAGCATGCATATTACAGGGATTTCCATAGAGATGAACGGCCATAATAGCTTTAGTTTTTTTTGTGATTAACCCATCCAAAAGAGTAGTGTCTAGATTCCAGGTATCTATATCAGAATCTACAAATACAGGCTCTGCACCAACATATTTAATAGTATTAACAGAAGCGATATAGGTAAAGGTAGGAACGATTACTTCGTCCCCTTCACCAATACCCAATGCACATAGACAAATGTGCAAAGCAGCGGTTCCATTATTAACAGAAGTGGCATAATTTACAGATAGATAATTTGCAAAACTAGTTTCAAATTTTTTTATATAACTTCCCTTAGAGGAAATCCAAGTTGTGTTCAAACAATCATTAACATACTTTTGAGTATTTGGAAAAATTTTTGGTTTATATATAGGGTATTGCATTACAGATTAAAATCCTATCCTGGAGCAGAGGTTATAAAAAAAGATTTGCCAAAAGTCGAGTAATTTTTCCACTCTTCCACAGTAAAAGCATCATTATCTAATAAAAATTCTTCTAAAGCCAGCCTTTCGCCCTTAGCCTCTCCAACAGGAAAGCAATACCAATCATCAAACATTAAAATAGAGCCGGTCACAATAAGTGGCTTAATAAATTTCAACACTTCAACTGTAGAAGCGTATAAGTCCACATCTATATGGATAATGCCTGCTTGAGGCATACTTTCCTGAAGAGCACTTGAAAGAGAATCTGAATAAAAGCCTTCGATAATATTTTTATTATCTAAGATAACGCCAGTTTTTTTCTTAATTATTCTTTTAAATTCTAGAACGCCTGTAGAAAACTCACCTTCTTGGAATATTCCATCTTCCATTTCTGAGGTTCTAGGCAATCCTTGAAAGGAATCAAAAGCAAAAAATTTAGCCTCATCGAGACCCACATAATTAGCTGCATTAACAGCTGCAGAAAAAGTTCTACCTGAGTGACAACCAAACTCAAAAAAAACTGGGGGAATTTTATTACCATGACCCGCAACTTTAAGATAG
>Ga0075447_10001325_pt1 | contig 11739 bp, 11 predicted proteins | sample CoawatmetaG10DNA_FD_72352 | JGI IMG/M metagenome (GOLD analysis project Ga0075447, IMG submission 72352) | Marine microbial communities from the West Antarctic Peninsula - Coastal water metaG104-DNA | ecosystem: Environmental > Aquatic > Marine > Coastal | place: Atlantic Ocean: West Antarctic...
TAGGACGCAGCACCCAGTCGCGCGTTTTGCGGAAAAAGTATGCTGCGGGCCTCGTCATCCATCTCGGTTTTGAAAGCATGCTTTGCCTTCAGGGCCTCGGCACGCTGGGCGGCCGGCCGCGCATTGATTTCATCAAGCAGACGCTTCACATTCGGAAGGTTGTCCCAAGCCTCGGCACCAAGGATAAAAGGCACGACGCGCGCCCAGCCCCACACCGCCATGTCGACGAGACTGTAGCGGTCACCCACCATGTAAGGATGCTGGGCCAGTTGTACGTCGATCAGGCCCCAATGACGCTGCGCCTCGAAGTCGTAACGGTTCACTGCATAGGCCTTCGGTTCGGGCGCGAAATGCTTGAAGTGCACTGCTTGGCCTGAATACGGCCCGATTCCCGTGGCCACGAACATCAGCCACGACAGCATCTGCGCACGCTGCTCGGGTCTGTTCTCGGGCAGGAATTTGCCGGTTTTCTCGGCCAAGTACAGCAGGATGGCATTGCTGTCGAATACCACAGCGTCGCCGTCCACCAAAGCCGGTGCCTTGGCATTCGGGTTGATCGCCGTGTAGGCCGGCGCGTGCTGCTCGCCTTTGCGGGTGTCTACAGGCACCAATTCAAAAGGCAGGCCAGCCTCTTCCAAGAAGAGAGCAACCTTGGCCGGGTTAGGGGACGGGTGGTAATAGAACTTAATCATGATGAGCCTCCAAAAAACGGGGTCAAAAATCGTGAGGAGCGAACTGAGCGAAAACTGCGATGACGGAGTCGACCATGTGCAATGGACTTTTTCAGTGGCCAGTGCGGACGGTGCGCGGGGCCGCAGCCGCCACGGGCAATTACGACGTCCCTTCGGCGGCTGTGCTCACCTTGTCTTGGGTCGCAGTATCGAAATCGCTGGCGTCGTGGCGTTCGAGCAGCTGGCTGGACGGTTCACCCCAGGCGCGGTTGACCATGCGCCCACGCTGGACGGCTGGACGCAGTGCGATTTCATTCGCCCAGCGCAGAACATGCTTGTACTCGTGCACGCTGAGGAACTCGCCAGCGTCGTAAAGTTGGCCCTTGACCAGCGCGCCGTACCAGGGCCACACGGCTATGTCGGCGATGGTGTAGGTGTCGCCGGTCAGGAAGCGGTGTTTGGCCAGTTGGCGATCCAACACATCAAGCTGGCGCTTGACTTCCATCGCGTAGCGGTTGATCGGATACTCGAACTTTGCGGGCGCGTAAGCATAAAAATGGCCAAAGCCACCACCCAGAAAAGGTGCGCTGCCCATCTGCCAAAAAAGCCACGACAAGCATTCAGCTCGCGCCGCGCCGCTTGCGGGCAGGAAAGCACCAAACTTCTCGGCCAGGTACTGCAGGATAGCGCCGGACTCAAATACCCGTACCGGTGTTTCACCGCTGCGATCCACCAGGGCCGGGATCTTGGAATTCGGGTTGACGTCTACGAATCCACTGCCGAACTGGTCGCCATCATGGATCCGGATGATCCAGGCGTCGTATTCAGCGCCAACGTGCCCCAGGGACAGCAGCTCTTCCAGCATTACCGTCACCTTGACCCCGTTAGGCGTGGCCAGCGAATACAGCTGTAACGGGTGGCGCCCCACTGGCAATTCCTTGTCGTGCGTGGCACCGGCAACGGGCCGGTTAACGTTGGCAAACTTGCCGCCGCTTTCCTGATCCCAAACCCAGACCTTGGGTGGAATGTATTCGCTTGAATCGCTCATGATGGGCCGTGATAACACCGCGCCGTCGCTGACGCAGGAAGTGGTTTCGGGGTAATCGCAGACGAATTTCGCGCTTTTCGCCTGCCCTGCGACGCACCCCGGACCGTCCAGAAAGGCGACGTCGGCGGTGCACGCGCTTCGACGAGGTGGAGATGATAGCAAAATTCTGGTACGATCGGTCCAGAATTTATTGGAAGGTACGCTGCGCATGGCTCGACATCTGGAATTTGATCGCTCCGTAGTTGTTGCTCGGGCCGTCGACGCGTTTTGGCGGTTCGGCTACGAGTCCTTGTCTGCCCTTGAAGTCGCCGAGGCAATGGGCGTTGCAAAGTCTTCGCTGTACAACTCGTTCGGCTCGAAGCGAGACCTTTTTCTCGAGTCGGTTGATCATTACGCCAACACACAGCGTTCCAAACTTGACGCGCGCATTGGTAACGAGAACCCCGAGGTGCTGCTGCGCCAGATGTTGCTGGAGGTGGTTTCCGACAATAACGCCGGACGAGGCTGCTTACTGGTGAATGCGGCCGCAGAATTCGGCGCGCACGATGGCGAAGTGTGTCAACACGTTAAAGCTGGATTCGACGGGATGATTGACGCATTCGCCAATCTAATCCGCACTGGGCAAGAGACAGGGCAGTTTAAATCGGGCGTGAATCCGCGCCAGTATGCGGTCATTCTCATCGCCGGTATCTCGGGGCTGCGCGTTCTCGCGAAAGGCGGATGCTCCGCTCATGAACTCAATCCCGTGATTGAAAATCTGTTGGCTGGATTGCTGGAATAAATTTTTCTCTATTTTGGACCGGAATGCCCACAACATCGGGCGTGTCTCATTCATTCAAGAGCTGATTTTTACTGCGGATCATCTATCTTCCTTGCTACTCCGCGACACCGGTTGTCGTCCTATTTGTTCTGAGTAAATTGACACAGCCGCGCGAGCGGCCAGTTCTCGACCATTGCCATTGGAGCCAACAATTAATCATTCAAAAAACCGAGAGCGTGTGATCGTCTTTGATGTTAACGAAACGCTGCTTGACATCGAAATACTGAACCCGTTTTTCGAGCGCACCTTTGGCGATGCGCGTGTCATGCGACAGTGGTTCTCAGAACTGATTCTTTACTCTCAGGCCCTGACTTTGAGCGGTAATTATGCGCCTTTTGGTCAGCTCGTGGTGGCCGTGCTCAAGATGGTTGCCCAGATAAAAAACGTTTCCCTAACGGAAAACGATCTCAATGACTTCAAGGACCATATGGCGCGGCTACCTGCCCACAAGGATGCGGCGCCCGCTTTGGAAATCCTTAAGAGCTCAGGATTCCGTCTAGTGACCTTGACGAATTCAGCGCCTGAAGCTGGCCAGACAGTTCTTCAGAAGGCAGGGCTGTCCCACTATTTTGAAAAGCAATTTTCGGTCGATGCAGTCAAGCGCTTTAAACCTGCTCCGGAAACCTACAACAGCGTAGCCTCGGCGCTGGGCGCCGACGTGGGCTCGCTGCGACTGGTTGCGGCCCATACCTGGGACACGTTGGGCGCAATGGCGGCGGGTTGGAAGGCGGCACTGCTAACTCGACCAGGAAACGCGCCCTTGCCCGTCGGCGGCCAGCCTGACGTCGTCGAAAAGGACTTGCTGGCAATCGCACGCCGAATCACCAGCATAGACCGATGAAGCAAATCCGGCGTCGACCTCTAAAGACCAACGCATCGCGTTTTCCGCATCTATAGACTCTTATCCGGGCCCGAGCAACCCATTCCCATGACTCCCGTTACTACTTTGATCAATATGAAGTCAACGCAATACTCATCAAAACTCTTTGCGCCAGCTGTTCTTGGTTCTGTGCCACTTCAAAACCGTATCGTGATGGCGCCGTTGACGCGTAGTCGCGCCGCAGACGGCAACGTGCCGCAGGAACTAAACGCCCGTTATTATGCGCAACGCGCCTCTGCCGGCTTGATTATCTCGGAAGCGACTCAGATCACTCCGCAAGGCCAGGGTTATCCAAAGACGCCTGGCATCCACAGCACTCAGCAAATTGCCGGGTGGCGCTTGGTCACCGATGCAGTCCATGAGCACGGCGGAAAGATTTTTCTTCAACTGTGGCATGTCGGACGCATCTCGCATCCCCTGACATTGGGAAGTGGCGACCTCCCGGTGGCGCCTTCAGCGATCAAGCCTGCTGGCAAAATTTACACTGACGAAGGGATGCAGCCATTCGTGACACCACGCGCGCTCGCCACGAGCGAAATCCCTTCTCTGATCGAAGACTTTCGCCGCGCTGCCGCCAATGCAAAAGAAGCCGGTTTTGACGGCGTCGAAATTCACGGCGCCAACGGCTACCTGATTGATCAGTTCCTTCGCGATGGCACGAACAAACGTGATGATGCCTACGGTGGACCGGTAGAAAATCGCGCGCGCCTTTTGCGCGAAGTAGCGGAAGCAGTCCTATCCGTCTGGGAGCCCGGGCAAGTTGGCGTTCGCCTCTCGCCGACAAATCCGTTCAACGATATTGCCGACTCCAATCCGCAAGCCACCTTTGAAACGGTGGTCGCGCAACTAAACCAATATGGCCTCGGCTACCTACACGTGGTGGAAGACCGCACGGACGGCTTCGACTATCAAAAGCTCCGGCGCATTTTTAACGGCGCCTACATGGCCAACGGCGGCTACGAGCGCGACAGCGCGATTGACGCGGTTGAGAGTGAACAAGCTGATTTTATTGCTTTCGGCAAGCTTTTCATCGCCAATCCCGACCTCCCGGAGCGCCTGCGTCTCAATACGGGATTCAATCCGGCGCGCGAGGAATCCTTCTACGCCGGCGGCGCCGAGGGCTACGATGACTACCCTTTCTTGGCAGCGGGGAACTAAGCTGGACTTACAGATCGGCGTGGGCTTTGCGAGTTGATCGCTGCTCGGCTATTACGGTGAACCCCTTAGTTGTTGCAGGACGTACAAGCCCACACGATGAATCTGGCAGCGTTTGCCGATAGCAGGCGAGGCGGCATGCGCTGGATTTCTTGATGGGTGCAACGCCGCCACGATCGGCCCTTCAACGCAACAACGGTGTGACGATGCGATCAAGCCGTTCGGCAGTCCACGCGGGTTCACGCGAGTCCCAGCCGTTGTCGGCCAGCAGGCCGTTGCGGTCGATCGTGAAGTTGACCGGAATTCGCCAGATGCGGCCGTAGCCACCCGCATAGGCGCTAGCAAGCAGCCCCACGGGAAAGCTCCATGCCGCCGCCATTTCCCGCACCGCTGACAACGAGGCTGGCTCGTCCAGACTGAAGCCGAGGACGCGTAGACCCCGATGCGCGTGTTTCGCCGCGTAATCGGAGAGCAACGGTAGCTCTTGATGGCACGGCCCACACCATGTCGCCCAGAAGCTCAGGATCACGACATGACCGTGCAGGTCTTCGGTAGAGATGTTGCGGCCATCAATCGTGTGCAGCACCAGGGCAGGCGCCGGCCGCCCGACTTCAAGGCTCGCGGCATGTGCATCGTGAGATGGGCTACCCAGCCCGGTGCCCAGCGCCACCGTGCTGGCCGCTCGCAGCCACGTACGTCGCGACCATGCGCGCGGCGAACGGCACTCCGTATCAGAACGCATAGGTAAGACGCTGCGCTCGTGCTTGCAGTTGACGGACATCAACATTGGCGTAGCGGCAACGCCTACATTTAAGCACTTGGCAGAAGAAATCGACTCGAGCACGACTTACCAAATATGGCCATCTCGAGCAATCCATTGCCAGGCACCTCGCCGCGAGACATCAGGCCATCGGGCCTTGAGGTGCCAAGCCCAAGGACCCTGCGACCGAGGTCCGTTGCGGACATCATCCGCAGCAACATATTCACTCGGTTCAACGCGCTGCTCGGCAGCCTATGCCTAGTGGTTCTGATTGCGGGCAACTGGCGGGACGCACTCTTCGGTGGCGTTCTGGTTGCCAACGCGACCATTGGTATCGTTCAGGAACTACGCGCAAAACAAAAGCTCGCGCGGCTTGCGTTACTCACCCAGCCGAAGGTTCGCGTGCTCCGCTCAGGTGTCCAAGCGGAGGTTGAGGCATCACAACTTGCAGCGGGAGACCTCATCTATGTCGTTGCGGGAGACCAAATCCCAGCCGACGGCACGATAGTGGCTTCCGATGGCCTGGAGATTGACGAGTCATTGCTGAGCGGCGAATCCGCTGCGGTGCCGAAGGGCATTGACTCCCCAGTGATGTCCGGAAGCTTTGTTGTTGCCGGCAGCGGGGCGTATCGCGCAACCGCTGTTGGTCCTGACGCCTATGCTCAGCGACTGGCGGCGGAGGCCAAACGCTTCGAGCCAACCCGGTCGCAGTTGAGGGCCGGCATCGACACGATATTGCGCTATGTCGGCTGGGCTATCGTGCCCCTCTCGCTTCTTCTGTTGGTCAACCAGCTATCGGCAGGCGCCTCCGGCACCACGGCATTGCTCTTTTCTGCCGGAGGGGTTGTCGGGATGGTCCCGGAGGGGCTCGTGCTGCTTGCCAGCGTTGCGATGGCGACTGGAGCAATGCGACTCGCCGCACGAAAGGCACTGGTGCAGGAACTCACCGCAACGGAGACCCTTGCCCGCGTCGATGTCCTTTGTCTGGACAAGACGGGAACGCTGACGACGGGAAAGACGCAATTTCGGCGTCTCGAAGTGCTGACGAACCATCCTGACGTGGCCGCTGCGTTGGGTGCGCTCGCGGCAACAGACCCGAAACCCAATGCAACGCTGCACGCAATCAGTTCGGCATTTCCTGCCCCCCAAGGATGGCATGTATCGGCGGTGGTACCGTTCTCGGCAGTCCGGAAATGGTCCGGTGCGTCGTTTTCGGGGGGGCAAACCTGGGTCCTGGGGGCCCCAGAGGTTCTCTTGGCCGGTGGGGCTGTGCATGAGCATGCGCTGCGCCTTTCGGACCAGTTTGCGGGTAGCGGGAATCGGGTCTTGCTTCTCGCCACGTCGTTGGCGCCACTGATTGGCAACGACACACCTCGAAACCTGCAACCCATAGCCCTGGTCCTGCTCGGCGAGGAAATCAAGGAAACCGCCCAACGGGCTCTGCGTTACTTTGCAGACCAAGGGGTCACGGTAAAAGTCATCTCGGGTGACCATGTTGCGACAGCAAGCAGCGTTGCGCGATGTGTCGATTTGGCAAATGCAGAGCGTGGGCTCGATGCCACGACTTTGCCGGAGAGCGCGGCCGAGTTGCAGGATGCGATGGAGCGCTACACCGTCTTTGGCCGGACGTCTCCGCAACAGAAGAAAGCGATGGTCGCCGCCTTGCAGGCCAGGGGCCATACCGTCGCCATGATAGGGGATGGGGTCAATGACGTGTTGGCACTAAAACAGGCCGACATTGGCATCGCGATGGGGAACGGGGCGGGGGCTGCACGCACTGTCGCGCAGCTCGTTCTTGTCGATAGTCAGTTTGCTTCTCTTCCTTCCATTGTGCGGGAAGGGCGGCGAATCATCGGCAACGTCGAGCGTCTCGCCAGCCTCTTTGTCACGAAGACCGTCTACGCCATGCTGCTGGCAATCGCCGTAGGCATTGCAGACCTGCCATTTCCATTCTTACCGCGACACCTCACGCTCGTCGGCGCGCTGACGATAGGCATACCAGCGTTCCTGCTGTCGATGGAGCCAGGGGGCGAAAGGGTCACGGGCGGCTTTGTCGCCAGGGTCTTGCGGTTTGCCGGCCCAGCGGGGGGCATTGCGGCCCTGCTTACCTTTGCGACCTATTTCACCGTGCTTCAATATCAGTACGGGAACCTCGAGAACGCGAGGTCGATGGCCGCCATCGCCTTGTTCTGTATCGCGACTTGGGCTCTATGCCTCCTATCTCGACCTCTGGATTGGTTCAGGACGGTCTCGATTGCGGTGATGGTTGGCGGTTTCTGTACCGTCTTGGCCGTACCATCGCTGAGAGCATTCTTTGCGCTCTCCCTGCCGCCTACCGTCACGCTCGTCATAGCGATGGCGATGACACTGGCAGCGGCCCTTGCCCAGACGCGGCTCGTCGACAAGTTGGCCAACAACACTTCGGCGGAACGACCTTGGCACGGTTTGCTCGGTGACCGCAGCCTGACCTGGCAGCTCGTGATTCAGAGAATTGGCATTGTGAACCTGCTCGTCGCGAGTGTGCTGATTATTGGTGGCGTGTGGCTCTTCCTTGGAGTACTGGAAGACGTTGTCAGTGGCGACCCGCTTGTCGCAGCCGACATAACGATTCACGCCACGCTGCAGCAGCTTCGCTTTCCGCAACTTGACTCCATGATGGTCATAGCGTCGGAACTCGGTGATGCTGCTGTGACCGTACCGTTGATTTTCGTGACGCTTGGCTGGTTCATGTGGCGCGGCGAGCTGCGCAGCGCAATCTACTGGATTGCAGCAGTTGCCTTGGCCGAAGTTTTCGTCGAAATGCTGAAGTTCGTTGTCCATCGACCAAGGCCAACGTTGATATACGAGGGCATTCAAGGCTTCTCGTTTCCGAGCAACCACGCGACGTTGAGCGTCGTCACCTACGGATTTCTTGCGTTCTTCGTGGCGCGCGCTTTTCACGGTGCCAAACGTCAGTGGATTGCCGTTGCGACAAGCTTGCTGATTGCGCTCATCGCGTTCTCGCGCCTCTATCTGGGCGTACATTGGTTTTCGGACGTCCTCGCAGGCGTCAGTTTCGGTGTCGCATGGATAGCCATGGCTGCGCTACTGCACCATGTTGGAGATGGAAAATCGAGTCCATCGTCCTCACTGGGCGTGGTAGCCATCCTCACCTTCCTACTCAGTGCGGGTGTGCACATCTTCATGCAACACGGAGCGGACTTGATTCGATACGCGCCGAGGTAATTTCCCTGAGCCGCCTAGCCCGGTCTGCTGCCTCATGAAGGGGGCGCGGGTCTTTTGCGACACATGGCGAACACGGGCAGCCGGCGGAACGATAGACAACCGCACCCTGACCGACTGGCTGTCTGCATCAGGATGAGAACTGTTCAAATGCTGCCAGCGCATGTGTCGCGTACATCATCGATGGGCCACCCCCCATGTACACAGCTGTTCCAAGCACTTCCTCCAGCTCGGCTCGCGTGGTGCCCAGTTTGACAAGCGCCTGGACATGAAAGCCAATGCAGTCATCACAGCGGCTGGCAATCGCAATACCTAGCGCCACAAACTCCCGCGTCTTCTTGCTCAGCGCCCCTTCTTTCGTGCCAGCGGAAGCCAACTGACTGAAGGCCGTCATCAAATCTGGTTGAGTCTCGCGCATGTGACGCATCTGCGTAGATACGTCTTTGACTACGGTCTTGAACTCTGGGATACCACTCATGGAGGCTATCTCCTTCCTTTGAGAAATATCATTCAAACGGACCCGAGCAGCCGGTCAACTGCTGGGCCAGCCGAAGTGAAGTTACTTTGCGCCGGACTTTGGCGCGGCGCACGTTTTCACGCCCAGGATGCTGTAGGCAGGGCAAACGCGCACGATGCCTGTCAGGAGTGGCACGATGCCAATCCAGCCCCAGGCGCCAATGCGTCCTGTCGCGGCCAGGCCAATCAAGACCAGCCCAACAACAATTCGGAGGACGCGGTCGACCGTTCCAACATTGACTTGCATGGCGGGTTCCTTCTCACAAAAGGGATTGCGCGAGTTCGTTCACCAAGGCTAAACGGTTCGCGCATTCCCGTTCAGCAGATGAGCGCCACACGCGCCCCCTTAGAAAAATTCTTAACCCTCATCAAAGATTGGGACATGATGTAACGCAACGATTTGTGAAGTTGCGCTGTTGCGCCGCCGCCGAGCGCTAGCGTGCGTCCTTGGGTCTGTCGCCCTTGGGCCAGTCGTTGACTCGGGGCGCGTAGTCGGGGCGAGGTTGCTGCGTGAAGTACGCCGCGACATCCACGGCATCCTGTGCAGACAGCGTGCCGCCTTGACCAAGCGGCATGTTGTGCTTCACGAACGCGGCGGCGGTGTACATCCGGGCCATCCCCGCCCCCACATTGAACGAGTCCTTGCCCCATAGTGGCGGGAATATGTAGCCACCTTGCGGATTCTTGGTGCCCAGTCCCTCCGCGCCGTGGCAGGACGCACATTGCGCCGAGTAGACCGCTTTGCCATGCTCGCGGTCTGGAGTGAGTGCGATATCAATCTTTTCGAAGCCCCTGCCGGTCACATTGGTGCCGGTGGGGACACCGGTGGACAGCCACTTCATATAGGCCATGATGGCGTTCATCTCTGCCGAGTCAAAGGGCAGTGGTTTGCCGTTCATCGAGCGCTGGAAGCAATCGTTGATGCGTTCCTGAAGCGAGATGATTTTGCCGCTGCGGGACCGGTATTCCGGAAAGGCTGCGGTGAGCCCGACCCAGGGCGATGCATAGGCGGTCGTCCCGCCATTCAGATGACAGCTCGAGCAGTTCAGGCCGTTGCCCACGTTTCGCGGCAGGTGTTTGTGGGTATCCGTCAGCAGCTCCTTGCCGCGCTTGATGGCGTCCCCCATCGGCCCCTTTGGAATCGAGGCCTCTTCGGGCACGGGCATTGGGGCGGACTGCGACTGAGATAGTGCAGGCACGCTGGTTACCGCCAACAACGCCACTGTCAGGGCGCGTAACTTGATAGGGTTCAAGAGTGTCTCCTTTGAATGGGGCGTACCTTCTTGCGGGTACGTTTGTGTGTTTGCCTTTACGCAGCCAGTGCGACCTTCGCCACCATCCCGATGGCAATGAGGCCGGCGACGAGCGCAAAGCCCTGTTGCAACCTGTGGCCGCTTAACCGGCTGGCCACGAGCCTTCCGACCAGCATGGCAATCATGGCGCCTGCGGCAAAGGGCACGCCAACCTGCCAATTCATGTGCCCTGACACGCCACTCGTGATAACTCCGGAGGTGGACACCAAAGTGATGACCGCCAGGGATGTCGCCACGATGGAATGCAGTGGAGCGTTGGTAGCTTTCTTGAGTGCGGGAACGATGACAAAGCCCCCGCCCACGCCCAGTAAGCCGGAGAGAAAACCGGCACCAATGCCAGAAAGCGCGAGCGCGCGGGTGCAGGAGGCAGTCCAGACAAAGCGGCCGGTATCGTTATCCAGTTGGCACGGTTGCAAGTGCTGTCCGGTTTCCGTTCTATGGGGCGTGCTCACGGTCGCCTGCCTGAACATGCGCAACGCAACAAAGGCCAGCACAGCAGCGAAGAGCAAGGTAAGCGGTCCGTTCGGAAGGCGATGCGCGAGCCACAAGCCAGCGGGTGAGAAGACCGTGCCGGTCACCGCCATCAGCATGGCGGCGCGGTAACGTACGATGCCCGCCCGCAGTCCAATGACGGCCCCCACTGCCGCAGAGAGGCCCACCGCAAGCAGGGCGACCGGCGCGGCCTCCGCGACACTGAGATGCAGAACGAATAGCAGAAGGGGCACCGCGAGGATGGCTCCACCTGCGCCAGTCAGTGCGAGGATGAGGCCGACTATGGCGCCCAGCACTGTGCTGCTGGCAACGATGTTTTCCATTGATTCACCGGGGGCGCTTAAGCTCGCTGCATGCTGGATTTCATCCGCTCAATGACCTCGAACACGACCATGCCTGCCAACATTGCCGCCACGAAGCCGACCGCTTTCGGATAGCCCGCACCGAGGGCCACGAGCGCGGGGCCTGGGCAGAAGCCAGCCAAGCCCCAGCCGATACCGAACGCAGCGCTACCCAGCACCAGTCTCGGCGTCACGGTCGTGCTTGCCGGCAACTGCACGGACAACCCAAGGAATGAGCGCTTGCGGCGTTTGGCAATGAGGAACGCGAGTGAACCAATGGCAATCGCACCGACCATCACGAAGGCCAGAGAGGGGTCCCATTGGCCTGCCAAATCGAGAAAGCCTTGAACCTTGGCCGGGTTGGCCATGCCAGAAACCATTAGGCCGATGCCGAAAAGCAAGCCTGCGAGCAATGCGGTAATGGCAGTCATGTCAGCCTCCAATCAGGTGTCGTTGCACGAAGACGGTCAGGAAGCCAGCCGCCATGAATGTCAGGGTGGCAACCAGCGAGCGGATGGAGC
>Ga0075447_10001326_pt1 | contig 11710 bp, 11 predicted proteins | sample CoawatmetaG10DNA_FD_72352 | JGI IMG/M metagenome (GOLD analysis project Ga0075447, IMG submission 72352) | Marine microbial communities from the West Antarctic Peninsula - Coastal water metaG104-DNA | ecosystem: Environmental > Aquatic > Marine > Coastal | place: Atlantic Ocean: West Antarctic...
CTTTCTTTTAATTGTAGATTCTTCCGAATCAATTTTAATAAAGCCTTTTTTAATCCATGATTGAATCTTAGCTCTAGAATATTCTGGCATTAGTTCATGTATAACCGAATCTGATCTCTGTCCAACATACCTATTAGGTACTATAAATTTTTTTTTGTTTACTGCCATAATGTATAATTTACGCGTTATTAAATATTTTTAAGCATATATGAAATTATTATTTTCTTTAATCTTATCAGTAATACTTAGTGGTTGTTTCATTTTTGGCGACCCCACTGACCTAGACGAAACAGAAGGTCGTTCTGATCAATGGATTATAAATGAAGCAGAATATTTTTCTAGTAGTAAAGACTGGACAAAGGCGATAAGCTTCCTTGAGGCAGGTGAAAAAAGATTCCCTAATTCAAAATTAGCCCCTCAATTTAAGCTTAATTTAGCATATGCCTATAAAGAGTTTTATAAAACTGCTGAAGCAACATCGATGATTAATAAGTTCATTCGTGCGCATCCCAACCATCCATCTATGGACTATGCTTACTATTTTAGAGGAATCATTTTATTTAAAGATAAAGGATTTTTTAAAAAAATAGTTATGCAGGATATTAGTGATAGAGATATTAATCAGTTATCTCAGAGTTTTGATGCATTTAAAAAGTTAACCGAAAAATTCCCTAAAAGTAAATATTATGATGATTCAGTTAATCGTATGACATACCTCATGAATAAGATTTCAGAATATGAATTACATGTTGCTCGTTTCTACATGAAAAGGGCTGCTTATGTTGCAGCTTTAAACAGAGCAAAATTTGTCATCGAAAATTACAATCAATCAGTTCATCAAGAAGAAGCATTAGTTATTATGGTTAGCTGCTACGACCTCCTAGGCATTGAAGATTTAAGAAATGATACGGAAAGAGTTTTAGAAAAAAATTATCCTAATACAAAATTTAATGCGCAAAAAATACTTGGAAAAAAGGCGGAATGGTGGGAGTTTTGGGACAGCATGATCAACGACTAATTTACTTGCTTCTTCTTCTTCATTTTTGCTCTAAAAGCATCTTCCACCCTTCTTCTAGAGACAAGGCCGGTTTTTTTATTAGCAGCTTCAGCCCTCTCGTCAAAAGGATTAGTGGAGTTTTTGAGCTGAATTCTTAAAGGTGTGCCTGTCAAATCAAAAGCTTTTCGATAAAATGATTCTAAAAATCTAATGTAATCTTGCTTCACCCCATCTAAATGATTGCCATGGATAATAACGGTTGGTGGATTCATTCCACCTTGATGAGCATATTTTAGTTTAGGTCGAATTCCTCTAACAATACTAGGAGTATGACTTAGCAAAGCATTTGCCAAAACAGAATTGAGTTGGGGTGTCGTAAATTTAGTTTTAGCTGCTTTATGTGCCTTTATAATTGATTTCATTAGAAGGGGAAAGCCATCTTGGTTTAAGGCTGAAATAAAAACTTTTTCTGCAAATTTGACAAATGGTAATTTTTTATCGATATCGCCTTTCAATTTTTCGCGTTCGTATTCTGAAACAGAATCCCACTTATTTAAAGCAATAACTAATGATTTACCACTCTCCAAAATAAAGCCGAGAATATGCATATCTTGTGCTGATATACCATCTTTTGAATCAACAACAAGCACTGCTACATTTGCAAAATTTATTGCATTTAAAGTCTTAATTACAGAAAATTTTTCTACGGATTCAAAAACCTTACCTTTTTTTCTTATACCGGCTGTATCAGTTAAAATAAATTTTTCTTTGCCCCAGTTAAAATCAACTGAAACTGCATCTCTTGTGGTTCCTGGCTTATCAAAAGCAATAAAACGATCCTCGCCTAACAAGGAGTTAATTAAAGTAGATTTTCCAACGTTGGGTCGTCCTACAATAGAAATTTTTGGGTATTTATTATCTGTAGTAACATAATTATCTACTTCATCATCTTGTTCTGCTAGAAAATCTTTAAGTCCTGAGATACCATCGCCATGTGCCGATGAAATCTTATGGATATTTTTAAATCCAAGTTTATGAAATTCTGCTAAAGCACTATCATTAAACATTCCTTCAGCTTTATTTACTAGCAACATTTTCTTTTTATCATTCTTTCTAATGATCTCAGCAATGTGAATATCTATAGAATGAAGTCCCGACCTTGCATCAACAATTAATAGAATGATATCGCTCTCGTCAATAGCTAATTTAGTTTGAATTGCCATCTCTTTTTGTATACCAAATTTCTTATCTGGCTCAAAACCACCTGTATCAACCAAAATATAATCATGGTCGCCAATAGAAAGCTTTCCGTAGTGTCTATCTCTCGTTAAGCCAGGCATATCAGCAACGATTGCATCGCGAGTTTTAGTTAAACGGTTATACAAACTGGATTTACCTACATTAGGTCGGCCAACAAGCACAATGGTTTTCATCTCTTATCTAATCCTGAATTTAGAAAAGCCAATCTAAAATACCCTTCTCTTTTTTATTTTTAAATACCCGATGTTTTTTATTTTTAGTAGGCTTCTTTTCGACTTTATCAAGAACCTCTTCCCCAAGAAAATCTTCTTCATCACCATCAAAAATTCTATGTTTTTTTGAATTATTTACTTCTTCATTTGGTTTAGAATCATCAGTTAAATTCGAAGTCTCAATATTTTTAACCTTTAATTTATCATTAATAACTTGTTCGCCAACTTTCAAACAAATAATATCTCCAGTTGCGCTCATTATAAATAGTAATGAATCATCTATTTTAATTATGTTGTTCAATAATTGCGAATCATTCAATTTTATTCTTGTAAGAATATTTCCATTAGCAATACTTAAAAAATGAAGATATCCCTCATAGTCTCCAAAAACAACATAATCCTTAATTAGTGTTCCTGTTCTAATCTTTCTAAATTGTAAAGAAGGTTGACGCCATATAATTTCGCCATCATCTTTATTTACGGCATAAATAGAACCAGTATCATGTGTAACAAATAAACTAAAGCCATCAAAAGCCATGCCATAAAAACTTGATAAAGGTTGAGTCCAAATAGTTTTACCATTTCTTCGATCTAAAGCTGAAATATCACCGTTTGTTGTAACCCCATAAATCGCAGGTCCATCAATAACTGGATGACTTGTCATATCGTTTGCTCTTTCAATATCTGTGACACCTCTAGGACGTGAGATATTAGATTCCCAAACTAAACCACCAGTTGGGGAATCAATTGCAATTAATTTTCCACCAGGTAATCCAAGGTATACAACATTATTTGATTGAACTAATTTTCCTTCAGATTTAAAAGTTAAAGGTGGAATTCCCGCTTGATATTTCCATATAACAGATCCGTCCTTAACATTAAGATGAATAATTTTATAACTAGTAGTTTTTACAGTAATTTTTGAATCATAAATAATCGCTAATGAATTAACTTCCGACTCTAATAAAGTTTTCCAAATCAGATCTCCATCATGATTCATAGACCATAAAAAACCATCTGAAGTTGAAAAAATTAGATTTTCATCATCCCCAGAGATTCCAGAAGTTAAAGTAGACTCAATATTTTTTTCCCATAATATATCTTCAGTAATTCTATTTATTTTTTTTATTGTCCCATCAGATGTAGCACTGAATAAAAATTCATCGAAAATGAATATATCAAAATTACTTCCGTCGTGTTCACCAATATTTTTTTGCCACACCACCTCAAGATCAATGGAAATATCGCTTTCGATTTCGCCTAAAGGGGTGGGGGGATTTATAAAATCATTCCCAAAATAAGTTTCTTCAATTTGGTCATGAAGTTCTTGAACGGGTCCAAAGAAGCAACCATTTAACAGAAAGGTAATTAAAAAAACATACTTCATTGGCCGATAGAGTCTATTTTATTTTGTAATATCTTACTAATTTCACTTTGTCCTTTGTTTAATTTTAAACTCTCAAGATAAGATTTTTTTGCTTCTTCTTTATTACCCTGCTTTAAGTAAATATCGCCGATAATATCTTTAGCTAAAGTCTGAAAACCAATTGTATTTATTTTTTTAGCTGATTCCATTGCTCGATCTAATTTGCCTGTTATAAAAAATAAATTTGCCAAATGATAATATGCTAATGATTGAATCGAATCTTCAGTTGCATTTTCTGCTGCCCAAATTAATTCATTAATAGCTTCTTCATTACTGCCTTCTTGTGAATACAATTTAGAAATATATATAGCAGATCTTGCAGCATATGGTGTATCTCTTGCAATATTTTTTAATAAATCAACTTTTGTTTTAATTGAATTTATATCTAATATTTTTTCAACTAATATCTCTTGGTATAACTGAGAAGCCTGTTCTGAATTTTTAATTTTATTATCTGCATAATAACCATATGCAAAATAGGCTCCCAATAAAACTCCAATTGAAATAATAATCAAATGTTTATATGAATTCCAAATATTTTGTATTTTCTCTACCTGCTCTTCTTCTGTATCTAAAGCCATTTTATTTCCTCTTTAATAGATTTCCTGGGATTGACGCTAATAATTCTTTTGTATATTTCATTTTTGGACTGCGAAAAATTATATCAGTTTTTCCCTGTTCAATAAGTTTTCCGTCCTTCATTACAATAACTTCATCTGCAATGTGCCGAACTATTCTCAAATCATGAGTTATAAAAAGATATGTTAAGCCAAACTCTTTTTGCAGTGACTTAAGAAGTTGAATAATTTGTGCTTGAACTGAAACATCAAGCGCTGAAACTGGCTCATCGCATATTACTAATTCAGGCTCTAAAATCAGAGCGCGTGCAATGCCAATTCTTTGCCTCTGACCCCCTGAAAATTGATGTGGGTATTTTAAAAGATCGCCCTCCCCAAGGCCTACTCTTTTTATCATACTCAATATTTTAGAATATTGAGTTTCAGAGTTGCCAATGTCATGAATTTTTAAAGGCTCTTCCATAATGTTTATTATTTTCATTCTTGGATTCAATGAAGCATAGGGATCTTGGAAGATCATTTGTATATTTTTTCTAATTGCTTTTAGTTCGCCGCCGCTGATTGTACGCATGTTTCTTTTTTTAAAAGTAATCGAGCCTTTATCAATCTCAACTAATCGAATTAGACTTTTTGCTAATGTAGATTTTCCACTTCCTGATTCACCGACAACAGCAAGAGTAATTCCTTTCTTTATATTTATAGAAAGATTGTCCAACGCCTTAATTGAGGAACTTGTCCTAGAAAAAAATCCCGTTGTTTTAACATATTCTTTCGATAGGTTTTTTGCTTCCAATAAAATTTCCATTATCTATTATCCCATCGCTCTTTTTAAAGCAGAATAGTCAATTGGATTCAAATCTTTTTTACCATGTGGATCTGGAACACAATCTAATAAGGCTTTAGTATATGGATGCTTTGGTTTTTTTAATACATTTAAGACTGTTCCTTGCTCAACAATTTCTCCTTGGTACATCACAGCTACATCGTCAGCAATATCTTCAACAACGCCGAAATCATGAGTAATAAAAAGCATAGTCATTTCAAACTTTAATTTCAAACCACTTAAAAGATTTAAAATTTGAGCCTGAACAGTAACGTCCAATGCTGTAGTTGGCTCATCAGCAATCAATAATTTTGGTGAGCATGAAATTGCCATAGCAATCATTACTCTTTGTCTTTGTCCTCCTGACAGCTCATCTGGATAACTATTTATTCGATCTATTGGTATACCGACAATATCAAGCAACTCTTCCACACGTTTATTTAATTCAGCTTTAAGTAAATTTTCGTGCACACTAATTGCTTCTTTTATTTGATAGCCAATTGTAAGCACTGGATTAAGAGAGGTCATAGGTTCTTGAAAAATCATCGCAATATCTTTTCCCCTCTTCTTTCTTACCTCTTCTTTAGTTAAATTTACTAAATTAAGGCCTTCAAAAATTATACTTCCAGACATGCTTAGTTGGGATGAAAGAAGTTGCATAACTGATAAAGCTGTTAAGCTTTTACCACTTCCTGATTCACCAACAATGCATGTAGTTTTTCCTTTTTTTAGACACAAAGAAATATTTTTTACTAACTTTAATCTAGAATTATTATTAGGAAAATCTTTTAGGTTATTAATTTCTAATATGCTATTTTTCAAAATTTATTTTATCTTTTATATATTGAATTATATTTTTTTCTTCGATAGCTGATTGGATTCCATCATCACGAATAAGTTTTACCTGAATTATTTTATTTTCAGCTTCCTGATCTCCAATTATCAAAGCAACTTTTGCACCACTCTTATCAGCTTTTTTCATTTGCGATTTAAAGCTAGATCCTTCGATATTCAAACTTACCTTTAGCCCTTCGTTTCTTAATTTTTCAGCAGTAGAAAAAGCAAAAGATCTTGCCATATCGCCAAGATTTACAATATAAATATCAGGTAATGTATTATTATTTTCTTTATTTAAATCTTCAAGTAATAGAATTATTCTTTCTATTCCGATTGCAAAACCGCATGCTGATGTTGGTTTTCCACCTATTCTTTCAACTAAGTAATCATACCTCCCTCCACCTGCTATTGTTCCCTGACTACCTAAATCATTTGATACCCATTCAAAGACGGTACGATTATAATAATCTAAACCTCTCACAAGTCTCGTATTTATTTTAAATTCTAAATTATGCTCTTTAAGAATACTGCAAAGATTTTCAAAATGTTGTTTTGCATCATTTGATAAATAATCTATCAACTTAGGAGCAGAATTTAACATAGGCTGCATTTGTTTATTTTTGCTATCTAATATTCTTAGAGGATTTTCATATAAACGTCTTAATGCATCATCATCTAGGACTTTTTTATGAACCTCAAAATAAGCAATTAATTTTTCTCTGTAAACAATTCTGTCATTTGGGTCTCCAATTGAGTTCAGTTCCAGAGTTATATTTTTAAGACTTAAAGAGCTCCATAGCCTTGATAACAATAAAATTTGCTCTGCGTCAGACTCTGGCTTTTCAAAGCCAAATGCCTCAACTCCCACTTGATGAAATTGCCTCTGCCTTCCCTTCTGAACATTCTCATGCCTAAACATAGCTCCACGATAAAACAACTTCACAGGTCCGTTATAAGTAAGGCTATTTTCAACAACTGCCCTCACACACCCGGCTGTACCTTCTGGCCTTAAAGTCAGTTTATCTTTATTTAAATGATCTTCCCAGCTATACATTTCTTTTTCTACAATGTCAGTATGAGATCCAACACTCTCAACAAATAACCCAGTTGGCTCAACCAAAGGAAGTCCTATCTCTTGATAATGGTATTGATCCAAAATACACAATACCTTCTCTTCGAAATAACGCCATAATCTTTGTTTTTCTGGTAAGACATCGTAAAAACCCTTCAATGTTTGAAATTTTTTAGCCATTTTTAATCTTTTTTATTTACCTGATAATTTTTTTCAACGTAACTATTAATTATTTTTATAAAATCAATTCCGATATTATCACCTTTTAAAGTAACTGTTTTCTTTCCATCTACATATACTGGGGCAACAGGTATTTCACCTGTTCCAGGAAGGCTTATTCCTAAATTTGCCATTTTTGACTCGCCAGGTCCATTTACAACACAACCCATAACTGCAACAGTCATTTCCTCAACCCCTTGATATTTAAGCTTCCATTCTGGCATGCTTTCTCTTAGATAAACCTGTATATCCCCAGCTAGCTTTTGAAAAAAAGTTGAAGTAGTTCTTCCACATCCAGGGCAAGCTATTACAATTGGAGAAAATGCTCGAATACCCATTGTTTGAAGCAATTCTTGAGCAACAATTACTTCTTTTGTTCTAGATTCATTAGGCTCTGGAGTTAGTGATATGCGAATAGTATCGCCAATGCTATTTTGAAGAAGATATCCCATTGATGCAGCTGAAGCAACAATCCCCTTAGTGCCTATGCCTGCTTCAGTTAGTCCAAGATGAAGTGGATAGTTACATCGTTTTGATAGGTTTATATAAACCTCAATTAAATCTTGAACATCGCTTACCTTACATGAAACAATTATTTTATTTTTAGACAATCCTAAATCTTCAGCTTGCTTAGCACTATCTATAACCGAGCGGATAAGTGCCTCTTTCATAATGGACTTTGATGAGAGAGGCTGGCTTAAAAGAGCGTTATTATCCATCAATACCTTAAGCATTTCTTGGTCCAAGCTTCCCCAATTTACACCAATTCTTACAGGCTTATCATGATCAATTGCTATTTTAATCATAGTGGCAAACTGATCATCTCTCTTACTACCTCTGCCAACATTGCCGGGGTTGATCCTATATTTATCTAGAGCAACAGCACAATCGGAGAACTTTTTTAAAAGCTTATGTCCGTTATAATGAAAATCTCCTATTAAAGGAACATTACAACCCATAGCTAAAAGATCTTGCTTGATGCCATAAACTTCTTTGGCAGCCTCCTCATTATTTACTGTAATCCTAACTAACTCAGAACCTGCTTTCCATAATTCATTTACCTGATTAACAGTGGACTTTCGATTAGCTGTATCAGTATTTGTCATTGATTGAACAACTGTTGGGGCTCCTCCTCCAATAGCTACACCACCAACAAGTACTTGAAATCTATTTTTATTTATTTTCATTTCACTTCACTTAATTATTGCCTACAAAAGATATTTTTTTACTTCTTTTAGTTTTATCTTGGACCTGTCCAGCTAATTGGCCACAAGCAGCATCGATATCATCACCTCTGGTTTTTCTTATGGTAGTTATAATTCCCTCATCAGCTAAAACCTTTTTAAATCTAGTCATTGTGCTTTTATCAGAACACTTATAACCACTATTTGGAAATGAATTAAAAGGAATAAGATTAAATTTGCAAGGCACATCCCTTACTAAATTAATTAATTCTTTTGCTTGAGCTAGAGAGTCATTAACTCCTTTAAGCATGACGTATTCAAAAGTAACGAAATCTCGAGGAGCAAATTCAATGTAGCGTAAACATGCCGACATTAAGTCTTTTAAGGGATATTTTTTATTTATCGGGACGATCTCATCTCGCAAATTATCATTTGGGGCATGAAGTGAAACTGCCAAAGCCACTGGGCAGTCCATCCTAAGCTTATCCATTGCAGGCACAAGCCCACTTGTGGAAAGGGTCACTTTTCTTCGGCTAAGGCCATAAACTTGATCATCCAGCATCATCTCTAACGAATGAACCACATTATTGTAATTAGTTAAAGGCTCACCCATTCCCATCATAACTACATTTGAAATAATACGATTTTCATGATTTAAATGGCTGTAATTTTCTTGCTTTCTAAGTAATTTATTAGCTAGCCATAATTGACCAATAATTTCTCCTGAAGTAAGATTTCTATTGAAACCTTGCCTACCTGTAGAACAGAAAGTGCACTCTAAGGCACAACCTACTTGAGATGAAATACAAAGAGTGCCGCGATCTTCTTCAGGAATAAAAACGGTTTCAATTCCATTGCTTGCTCCAACATTCAGCAACCATTTTCGCGTACCGTCAGAAGATATTTCATCAGAAATTATTTCAGGTGTCAGAATATTAGCGTTATTTATAAGTGTGCTCTGAAATGATTTTGCAACATCTGTCATTGCTCCAAAATTATTTTCATTAAAGTAATATATCCAACGTAAAAGTTGTTTAGCGCGATATGGTTTGTGACCAAATTGTTCAATATATTTAGTTAATTGTTCCCGATTAAATTCAAGTAAATTATTCAAGAATTATTTAACCAAAAAAATAATCAATCTCGATAGCTGCATTCTCTGAAGAATCAGATCCATGAACTGCGTTAGCATCAATACTATCAGCGAAATCAGCTCTAATTGTTCCAGCATCTGCTTCTTTTGGATTAGTTGCACCCATTAATTCGCGATTTATAGAAACAGCATTATCCCCTTCAAGCACCTGAATCATAACTGGCCCTGAGATCATAAAGCTAACAAGGTCATTAAAGAAAGGTCTGTCTTTATGAACCTCATAGAAACCTTCTGCTTCTTCTTGAGTTAAGGAGATCATTTGAGCTTGAACAATTTTCAGCCCTGCTTTTTCAAAGCGACTGTAAATTTGACCAATAGCATTCTTCTTTACTGCATCTGGCTTAATAATCGATAAAGTTTTTTCAATAGTCATGCACATTCTCCATTTTTATTTTACATCTTGTAAAGAGCGTTAAAATAACATTTTTTACCAATAAAATAAATGGCTTACGTTATTATTAAACTCTCCATTTAATTTAAACATAGAATACAATGTTAAATTTATTTCATATAGTTAATTATGGTCTCTTTTTTTACCACAGCGTTTTATCATTTTGTTAGTCTTAATGACACAAAGGGTATGAAAACTATTATTCAAGATTATTGTGATAAAAAAAAAATAAAAGGCACCATCCTTCTTGCTAATGAAGGTATTAATGGCACGATCTCAGGTGAAGAAAGAAATATTTTAGAATTTCATGAATTTCTTAAATATAATCCAATATTTTCTAAAGCTTTTGAAGGCTTAGATTATAAAGGCTCTTGGTCAAATAAAAACCCTTTCTACAGGATGAAGGTTAGATTAAAAAAAGAAATAGTAACATTAGGCATTCCAGAAGTTAGTCCCACTAAAAAGGTAGGTACTTACGTAAAGCCTGAGGACTGGAATAGCCTAATTAATGATCCAGATATTACCCTTATTGATACAAGGAATGGCTATGAAATTGATATAGGCACCTTTAAAAATGCTATAAACCCAAAAACATCATCTTTTAGGGAGTTTCCTAAGTACATCAAAAATAATCTAAATCTAAAAAAAACCAACAAGGTCGCAATATTTTGCACTGGTGGTATTCGCTGTGAAAAAGCTAGCTCATATATGCTAGAGGAGGGATTTAAGGAGGTATATCACTTACAAGGAGGTATTCTAAAGTATCTTGAAACCATTCCAGAAGCAGAAAGTTTATGGCAAGGGGAATGTTTTGTATTCGACCAAAGAGTTGCGGTAACTAATGAATTAAAACAAGGAAAATATAATCAATGTTTTGCTTGCCGCCACCCCTTATCTCCAGAAGAAATGAAATCCAAAGATTATATTGAAGGTATTTCATGCAAGTATTGTATTGGTATTGTTTCTGAAACAAAAAAATCAAGCTTAAAAGAAAGGCAAAAACAAATTAGCCTATCAAAAGCTAGGGGGGAAGAGCATATTGGAAAGAAAAGAAATTAATTTCTTAAAGTCTTTTTTTATAGATTTGTATTATCTTAATTCTTCAATTTCCTAATAACTACAACAAGGTTATTATATAATTACTAAATAAATAAAAAAGAAAAATTTTAATGAAAAAAATAAGGTGGGCAATACTAGGAGCTGCAAGAGTTAATGAAAGGCTAATTCCAGCAATCATTAATAGTGAGCAAGGTGCATTAGTTGCTATTGGAAGTCGTCGCGAAAACTCAGCAGCAGAATGTATTAAGAAATATGCTAAAGAGCATATTAAAAATATAGAATGTTATGAAGGCTTTAATTCAATTCTGAACAGCGAAGAAATAGATGCTATTTACATCCCATTATCAAATGAAGAACACACACAAGTCGCACTAGAAGCAATCAATAACAAGAAACATGTTCTTATTGAAAAACCAATGGCAATTAAATCTCAAGAGGTTGAGCTTCTAATTAATGAAGCAAAAAAACATAATGTAAAAATTATGGAAGGCTTTATGTA
>Ga0075447_10001335_pt1 | contig 11638 bp, 18 predicted proteins | sample CoawatmetaG10DNA_FD_72352 | JGI IMG/M metagenome (GOLD analysis project Ga0075447, IMG submission 72352) | Marine microbial communities from the West Antarctic Peninsula - Coastal water metaG104-DNA | ecosystem: Environmental > Aquatic > Marine > Coastal | place: Atlantic Ocean: West Antarctic...
TGTCCAGCACCAACGCGCTCTTGCGCTTGGCCGTCCACCGCTTGATGTCTTCTTCCATCTTCGTGCTCATCGTCTTTTCTTCCATTGTGACGTGAGCAGGTTTTCACTGGGTCATTACAGGGGTGCGGGAGGTGCATGCTGTCTATGGCCCGCAGATTCGAGCGACCAAGGCATTGGCCTGTAGACCGGAGGGAGAGGCCATTGTGGGCCTCTTGGCACGACATCCAGCATTCCCTGAATTTGACATGCGAAGAAGCCGGAGACTCTGGGGAGCATTCCGGGATGCCATTTACGACGTACTGGATTCAGCTGACAGCACGCGGCTCTCAACCGCCGGCATTCGAGGAGCCTCCGCCACTGACCTCTTCTCGGCATGGCGCAAGTATATTGCGCAACTAGAACTCATTAAGGAGCTATACCCATGTCACCCACAAGCCGAGACAGTTGACCAAATCATGCGGCTGTGGACCGGCGCAAGAGAGCAAGTTCGCGCCAATCCCTACTGCCTCATTCCCTTTCTGCCCTGGGATAATGTTGACCGCTTTGCATCAGTCCAACATGACGTTCCACAAGATGACAGCCGCCGACTTGTCGGGGCCTGCGTGTCTGCATATATACACAACGGTCGGGTCCTCACAAACTCCATATCTCTGCGAGAGCTTAGGCGCAGAGTTGCCCATAGATTAGGGGATACATCGCTTTCGGACAGAGCCATTGCTAGGGCTCTCGAGTGTTCGTCACTACGCCGTGACCCAGGCGCGCCAGGAAACGAAGTGCAACTCGCAGGCGCTGGAATCTTGAAGCGCGCGTTGCTACAGTCTCTTGGTGTCGTAGATTCCCACGGAAAACCCGCGCCGGCCCCAAGAGCAGACATCATTTTCAGTGAGGGACTGCCGGCTCCCTTGGTCGAAGAATCGCTGGCTCGCCAACGTCCGTCATCTCTGCATATTTTGAGCGCTTTCCCGCGCCTGATTTCCTTTGCTTCGAATTGCATTCACATTCACCGAGCCATTGGTGACTCTGTACCAACTTCGCTGGCAACTGCCGAGGATGTTTTCGTCCATCGAGCCGACTGTCTGGACCTGACCACGTTAAACAAACTGGTGCAACGCATAGGCGCCTCGCCGGGGAACATAAGAGCCCCGTTCGTTGTACCTGCGATTGCCAACGTTCCAGTCGAATCCCGCGTATAGCATGTCGGATTGCAGGTACAGAAGCACAAGCGCGGTACCGCCTACGCTGCCGATACACTGCTCCAGCACCTCATATTTCCCGGCGTCGTCGTTCTCGAACCAGGCGTCAGCCGATTGTTTGCCGAGGTACCTGCATTCCTTTCCGCTGTTGAGAAGGTCGTAGGTGAAGGTGTCCTCGTCCAACTTGCCTTTGAGAAACCAGCGCTTCGGGATGTGCGCTGCCGGCAAACTCCAACGCCTCCCATCCCTGCTATAGCAAGCCACGATAACCGGCAGGGTGTCGATGTCCGCGAGACGCAGTGTCGTTGCCATAGTGCTCGTCTCGAACTCTCCGGCCACCTTTGTGAGCTGCTGAAAGCTCGGCTGCCCAAGCTGGGCAACCACCGGTTTGAAGAGCGGCGCGGGCAATAGCAGATGGGCCGCGAAACTGTCCGCCTCCTTCTCCAGGGCACGGTTGGAGGAAAGGTTGGTGCTCGGGTCATCGACACGACATTGGAACGAGCGTCCCCTGTGAAGATGCCAGTGTCCCAACTCGTGCGCAACCGAGAACCTCTCGCGACCACGCACTCCTGACGGATTGATGGTCGCAATTGCACGGTCGCGATAGCCGACGAGTGATGCCTCGCACCCCGTCATCGCTTCGTAGACCACTTCGACCCCCGAGTCGAAGGCAATAGCGTCGACGTCCAAATCCTGGGGACCCGTGATGCCAAGCTCCGCGACCAACGCCTCAGCGCGCTCGCCTGCAGAAGTCACTTCTCAGCTCCGTCCGCGTCTGACTCCAATGCCTTGAGCTTTCTGTATAGCTTGAGCACTTCGTCATCCGAGAGCTCGCCAAGGCTTCGGGCTGCCAGCGTATACCTGCCATCGTTTGTAGCCTGAACGATGAATCGACGAGCCTCCTCCGCAGACATCTCTGCGGCTGCTATGGCAGACCGCTCCTTCAACGCCGCAAAACCGGCTTTGGCAGCAGCAAGCCGCGAACGCCCGGCTTCGGCCTTGGCGGCTTGGAGCAAACGCAGACCGTCCGCCTGCACAGCGGCGGAGTCAAGACCTTCCAGCACCTGGTCGTCGGGCATCGCAATCAACTCATCCACAAGGGTGTCGATGAAGTTCTCGAATTCGTTTGTCGGTTTGCTCATCATTTCGGTCTCCGGTCGGGGTCTAGCGCTGCGAGTCTGCGCAGCAACCGCTTTCGAACCGCGTCGTATTTCTTCTCATCCCAACCTAGTTCGCTGCATGCTTCGGCCCCGCGAGCACCACCTGCCCACGCGATGACAAACAATTCCAAGTCCTCGTCGCCACCGAGCGCAGCGTAGAGAGCAGCCATCTGCTGCTTGCCAGAGGTCTCGTCCTCCGGCGTCACCGTTACCTTGCCGTGCGCTAGCAGCGTCTTGTCATCATCTTCGACTTCAAGCGGGTCCACGACCACGCTTTCATCGATGGGGCTCGCGTCGTTGTGCTTTCGCACATTGCTCGCGACGCTGTGCATAGCAGTTTTGAGTACCACTAGCGGGTGGATGCCTCGGGGCCATATGCGTGTGCCGTCTAGCAGCTTGAGCATGGTCTCCTGCAGTAGGTCATCGGGCTTCCAGCCAGTCAGACCGCCGCAGAAGCCGGCGGCAATGACCTTTGCGCGCTGCCAGTCGGCTGGCTGGAAAGCCGCGAGGGTGGCCCCCACCTCAGCCCTGGTCAGGCGCTCTTCGGGTTTTGGGACAGCAGACATAGATGGGGTCTCCTCCCTCCCTAAGACTCTCCAGCGGCTGTCCGTGGACGCGCGCGCCAAGATAAATTTTTGTTCGCCAGCGTCCACGACGCCGTCCAGAGGAGTCCTTCTGCATAAGGGGGGCATTTCTGCCCGCCCGGATAACCTAAAAGGACCCACTATATGCAGATTAACCGCAAAACACGGAACATTTCCAAGTACCTCAACCATCTGCAGCCGTCCGAGCTATACATGCTTGGCCTGGCTCTCGATGACGATATCGAGAACCAGCTCAAGGAAATGGGGTTCAACATCCCACTCGTTCCTGGCCAGCGCCTATTGCCCCCAGGCCGCAAAGGGCCGGCTTGCCGCCGCAATGCGGAGGGGTTCGACATCATCCACCGCGACCAGCCGATGGAGACGGCATATCGCCAAGTCGAATGGCATTGGACCCAGTTCGCCGGCCGTTACGACACCCAGGAAATGTCAAGGATAGTTGACGTGCCCTACCAGCGTTACCCCCGCACCCATATGGCGCCGTACAGCGTTGAGCTGGAAATCAAGGTCCGCGACGATGGCCGGGGCTTCGTGGTGGCAGGCCCGTTCGCCAACGACGAGGCCCACACCGCAGTCGCCACGAACACCGCGAACCTGCTGCGCGAGGCGCTTGGCGGCTTCGAGGTGCTCGGCAAGGACCTCAGCAACTGGGTCAGCGCGCCGGTGCGGCGCCTGCACTGGCAGCTGCTGCCTCCCGGCAAGAACCCTTGGGAATCGGCCAAACCGGCGCTGGAGAAGATGGTCGAACGCGCCCCGACCGGCAACCAGAGCGTGCTCCGCGCCCGTCTCACTGCCGTCGGTGAGAAGAAGCCCGACTTCGTCGCCATCGGCGTTGGGGGCTTCGAGGGGTACGCCGTCTTCGGCTTAGTGAAACAGGGGCTGTGCGTGCTGGAGTGCCCGCAGGTGAACAACGCGACCTACGTGCTGCCGATGGAGTCTTGGGAAGCGGTGTCACAGATGACCAAGGCGCAAATTCTCGACGCCCAAGCCCACAAGGCACGTATCGTGCATACACGCTCGTGGTTTGATGCCCTAGAAGACGTCCTCAGCGCCGACCGCAAGACGGCATGATGCGTGCCTCGCTTGGGTCGGCGGGCTGTTCGTCCTGCGGCACTGCCGACCCCGTGTACATTGTCTGGCGGCATCTCAGCCACGAGAGCGGAGAATCGCGCGATAGGATATGGCCGATTCCAGCTGCCTTACGCGCCAATCATGCGCATCAGTGACCGTGCATTCCGCGTCGCATAGTCCTCATAGCAGTTGTTGAACACGACGTGCGTTTCGGCGGTCTGTGCTGCAAGCTCGCGAATCGGGCCAGCCAGTTCGCGCAGCTCGTCATAGCTGTAGTCGTAGTTGAAGCGCGTTGCTGCCGAAGGGCCGCTGGCATTCCATGACTCTGCATTGCGCCCATGAAGACGCACTACGGCGAGCCTCGGATTCGTTACCGACCATACGGTTTGCGTGCGATTTGTCACTCCCGCCGGCGAATCAACAACGACATGAACCACTCCGTGCTCGCGCTCGAACGCGAGCGTCGACGCGACATGCCCCTCATCAAGCCATGACTTGTTTCGGAACTCGACTGCCACGGTGTAGCCGTCCATCCGCTTGAGGCATTCATCGAGGTGGGCGCGCCCATCAGGGCCGCTGGTCAGCCACGGCGGGAACTGGAACAGTACCACACCGAGTTTGCCCGCATACCCAATCGGTTCAAGCGCCTGGAGAAACCGCAGCCACACTTCATCGAGCACGTCCAGCGGGACGTCGCGGTAGTAGAGATTCTTCTTGCCGGTTTCGGGAATCGCTGTGGCAATGTCCTTGGGCAAGGCATCAAGGCCTGTTTGGTGACCGGTTAGGAGACGAAACGCCTTGATGTTTAACACGAAGTCAGCCGGCGTGCGCTCGGTCCACAAGATGGCGTTGTGCACCGAAGGCAAAGCGTAGTAGGTCGAGTCCACTTCGACGAGTGGGAACACGGAGGCGTAATGGCGCAAGCGCGCCTCGGCGCTCGAACAGTCCGCAGGGTAGAAACGCTTGCACGCAATCAGCGTTTTGTCCGTCCAGCTCGCGATACCCACCCGGATGTTCGCCATAGCTTCCGCAGCGCCCTTGGCTAATGCTTCTCAGAACCGAGAGGATGTTGTAGGTTTGCGCGCGTCAACCTGAGCACTAGCGGGCGCGGTGTATCGCTCGATTAATGCGATTCGCTCAAGGAACGCAAGCAAACGTTCTTCGTCCGCCCGCACGGGCATGGCCGAAGGCTTTGAGAAGTGCATGCCCTTGAGCCGTGACTCGGGCATAGACGTGGTCCAACCCTTGACGCTCGAGCGTCACGAGCTTGTGTTCAATCAGCGCCTCTACATCCGCACGGTCCAACTCGCGCGATTCGGCACTGTCGTTGACGAGAAGCAGCACAGCGAATTCATGAGGACTTAGCACAGTCGTCTCCGGCGCGTTAGCTTTCAATATCACGCACGGATTGCACGTGATGGCATGCCTTGCGTACAGACCACACGACCACAGCGAGAGAGCTTGGTTCGGGCTTTCAGACCACGAAAGCGTAGGCACGTGCAGCGCACCATTCAAGACCGTTCCGCATCACCTTTGACCTAGTCCTGTGACACACGTTTGCGATGTGCTGCTGCCTGTCAGCGGCGCTGATTGTGGCGTTCCCAAGAGTCACTGGCGTTGTCCGTGATACCTGTCACGTTGTCCGTGATACCTATGGAAGGCCAAGAAACGCACCCCTCGGCGCGATGCGCAACTACAATTGTGCGAGCGCAATAGAAGGTCGAACTGCGCTAGCAGATTGGATGGGAGACGAGATGGTGACCGCAACAGCACGCGCCGGCACGCGAGAAGAGGCACTGCGACTGCTGAAGACGCGCGGTGTCGTGGTCGTCGAACTGGATTACGAGGCCGGTTGGCAAGATGCGGTTGAACTTGACCGGCTTGGTCAAAAAGTCGGCATTCGCGTGGAGTTTCGCGGGCATGAGAGCATCGCAGTGCAATCACTCTCCGCACTTGTCGCCGGGCTCGCGCGACCGAAAGCCTCGTTCCGACAGCGAAACCTCTATTGCGGATTTGACCTGAATCGATTGCCCGCAGGAAAACTGGAGCAGCTCGAAGCGAACGCCACAAGCCTCGGCGACTACATTCTCGCAGGGCACTTACTGCGAGGAGTCAACGCAGTCTGGTCTGAGTAGACTGCACAGAGTACCCGCCTCAATCGGTATTTGTCACGGAAGGTGTGGTCGGCACCAGCCGCGCCCCTGAGCTTCGACATTGTTTTCTTGACCGCAAGCAGGACCACCAACGCTTCTACCGTTGCGCCACTCACTAACGGTTGGTAGCCGCAAAACATCCGCTGAATGCAGCAAGGCTCCATCAGTTCAACGGCTTCCGCAACCTTCACCGCGACCGTTACAACAGGGTTGCGCCTTCTGCATGGGAGGGCACTTCACCGAGCCGTAGCTGCAAAACACGCAGCAATCGCCAGGCAACGGACGAACCCGTGCATGACAGCTCTCGCACGCGTAAAAGAAAAGACACGCGTCCGTGGGCATATCAAGCTCAACCGCGTGGCCACACGCCGGACAGGTCAGTGTCGAGCGCAATTGAATCTCAACTGGGTCGGTCCTGAAATGGCTCATGATGTCCTCACGTCCGGTACGCCGGGTTGTCACGCTCCTGTTGGCGGTGAATGTGGCGCGACGTCGTGGTCCAGCATGTATTCGCGCACCAACTCCCGCGCGCGGTGCAACCGGCTCTTGACGGCGCCGTGCGGCTCGTTTAGGCGCTGCGCAATCTCGGCAATCGTCAACTCCTCGAAATCGCGCAGCAACACGACTTCCAGATAGTGCGCGGGGAGCGATTCCAGGGCATTGGCGAGGTCCACGCGCAAAGCATTGTCGCTTCGGTGGGCGAGCAATTCCTCGGCGGCCTCTTCCGGCAGAGGGTCATGCTTGAACATCATGCGCTCAAGCCTGCGGCACTCGCGCTTGATGACCGTGAACAGCCAGCCCGAAAAGGCCGCTGCCGCTTTGAGCCCCTTGACCTTGCGCGAGATGATGAGCAGCGACTCCTGCACCGCGTCGTCGACATCGCTGGCATGGCAGTGCTTGTATGCGTAACGCCGAGCATCAGCTTGACACACCGCTAGCAAACGGGTGATGGCGGCCGGGTCTCCCGTCTGTGCGGCGAGTATCAGATTGTCACGCTCGATTCCGCGCGCGGTCATGGCTTATTGCCCCTTGTCGAGCTTGCGGCCCACCATCGCGCACATGGGGCAGAATCCGACCAAGCCGGTCATGGCCAACATCGCACCCATGACGCCCAGACCGACAGCTAGGCCCGAGCTCCCCCAATTCATGACAGCATAGCCAAGGCTCATCAGGCCCATGACGACGCGCAGCACGCGCTCCCAATTCGGGACATTCTTCACATAGAACATGGCGATTTCCTTTGTCAGTGGTTGAGGACAACCCTCACAAACTAAGAGGCGCCTGCCGGGCAATACGGTTCGCTGACAATGAAGAAAACGCGTTCATGCCGCGACTTACTGTGACACCGCAACCATCTGGCCGTCCAGAATGAAGATGCGGTCTGTCGGATTGGCGGACTTGATGTGCAAGGTTCCGGCGCCTTTCAGGCCCTTGAAGCTGCCGGTGCCGGAGACGACCTCCCAGAAGCCGTTGTCGTTCAATTCAGGCTTGCCGTCCTTACCTGGCAGGAAGACCGCACGGACGGTCCACTTGATATAGGCCACGTTGCCCTCGCCCTTGGTGGCGACCAGATAGCCGCTCGGGTCACCGGACACGCCCGGCACGATGTCATGGCGCCCATACTCGACGATGTGCGCGCCATCGAGCAAGCCTGAACCGGAAGCGATACCCTCCCGCCGGACCATCAGCACGAAATGTCCCGAGCCGTCCTTGAAATCAAGCTTGATTTGCTCCTTCGGAACCATGGTCGCCTGCACGTTCAGCGGGTCTGCCATCGCCGAGCCGGCCACGAGGGCCGTGGCGCAGAGCGCATGTGCGGCATGCTTGCGGAACTGGATTGGATTCTTCAGCATGAAAAGCCTCTTTGAGGATGTGCAGCGAACGGGGTCAGTAACGTGTGGTCAATGCAGTGAGCCACGTAGGCGAGTGGCTCACCAGCCAAGCCTCGATGCTTTTGTCGGCGCCGCTCAGGATAAGTCCGGCAATGACCACCAGGATGACGCCCATCAACATCTTGCCGGTCTTGCCCGCCAGCATAAGTTGGCCGCGCGCCTTGGCTATCGTGCCCCGTGAGACGTAAGCCAGCGCAACCACGGGCAAGGCGGCACCGATGCCGAAGACACCCATGAGCGAAGCCGCCTGCGCTAAGTGTGAACCCTGACCGGCCAGAACTACGGCGGCTCCCAGGGTGGGGCCGACACACGGGCTCCACACAACGCCCAAGACGAGGCCGATGACAAACTGACCCCACAGCCCATCGGGTTGCACACGGGACATCAGGCTATTGCCTGCGTCACCCAGCCCCGACGTCGCCGCCGCGAAGCGCTGCTGCAAACTGGTTGACATCAGGACCATGCCTAGCACGCCGAGCACGGCCGCACCCGCATAACGAAACACCCCAGCATCGATGTTCAGTGCCGACCCTGCCCAGGCGAGCGCGGTACCGATGGTCGCATAGGAAATCGCCAGCCCGCCGGCGAGCGCGAGCGGCGCGCGCGGGTGCACGCTCGTGGCCGACCCGAGCAGGATGGGAACGAGCGGCAGGACACAAGGCGACAACGTCGAAAGGAGCCCTGCCAGAAAGCCAAAGCCGTAGGCGCCGAGACCGAATTCCATCAGTTGACCGTCTTCCTGATGAGGCTCTCGATGCCGAAAGGCGTCGTGTCTCCCACCGAGCGCCCCACTTCCGTTGCGCCCTTGCGGTCGCAACGGGAACTGGCGTTCGCGGAACTTGCCGGTGGGGCCAAAACTCAGGTCAACACGAGGCACCTGCTGACCATCGGCTTTGACGCCAAGGGAATTCCCATCACTCTCTTCACGGTCAACAGTTGGGTGACAGGCGATTTGATGCTGAGCGCAAAGACGACGGCCGAACTATTGGACCGGATTGCGCTGGACACTGGCTATGCAGATATTGATGCCGTCATCGAGTCGGTGGTGCGCCTCTTCAAGGCCGAAATCCTGGGCTTGCTCATCAGGCGGGATGCGGTGCTTTTCGGATTCAAGGGGGGCAATGTGCTTTGCAACGAGTCGCTTGAAATGCTCTCAGAGCTTGTCATTGACGTCGACTCGAAGCTGGCATGACGGGCCTTTTAGGCCCACGCTCGTGCACGAAAGCGAAGACCTGCAAGATTTCCGGCAACGCAATTTCTATTGCCAATTCGAATTCAGCCTGCTGCCTGCGGACGAACTGGCGAAGCTGGGAGCGCAAGCAGCAAGTCAAGTCTCGGCGACTACATCTTGGCAGTCGGAACGCATAGTGATGTTTCTCTTCCGCGACCTCATTTGGTCCGTCGCGCTCGAGCCGATTCCGGGCCTCCGCACTCGTGAGACCGTTGCCGCAATCCGAGCCTAAAGCGCGCAGTGTCTCCGCGACTGTGGCTTGCGCCAACCTTTCGCGCTCCACCCCATGCATCATCGTCCGAACCAAGTAGGAAAGTCATAACAGACCTTATTGATACCCTCTGCCCCCAACCGTCCACCTTGAACGTCACAAAACCGAAACAAGTTGGAGCTACTTTCCCCGCCAGCACACGGGTACCAACACTCCGTTTGACGGTGACGATTTTTGACAGAATCCGTATCGGTGTGCTCCCTCGCTTCGCCGACTTCTAGTCAATCTTGAACCCAGATGGCCGTTGCACAAGTTGCAATTGCGGCTAACGCCAAACTAGACCCATCCACATTTCAGCGCTCCGGCACGCTGACCGTCGGCCGATTCCCCAGCGTCCATTCCATCATCGAGCCGTCGTACAGGCGAACGTGCGGCATCTTCAGAATTTCGGACATCACGAACCAAGCTCCGGACCCCAGGTGCCCGGTGTTGCAATACGTGATGGCGGGGACAGTTGTCCGAATTCCAGATTGCTCCAGGACAGACTTGTAAGCGGCTGACGGCAGAAATTTTGCGACACCGCCTTCTGTCTTGACTTGAACGTCAGACGGGAAGACACGAGCCCCGGGAATATGTCCGTAATCCTTGACGTCAGAGCGCTTCGCTAACCCGAAGTATTGGAGCAGGTCACGCGCGTCCACCAACTGCGTCTTCCGGTCCTTCATTGCTTGTGCTACGTCTTCCGATTCAGCCCCTAGCGCTTTGTTCTCGGCCGTGCTGACCCAATCCCCTTTCACAGGGGCACTGGCTACGCTGCTGACGCTGCGTCCCTCGTTGAGCCAACGTATCCTTGCCTCCCGTGTCTCCGAGGGTGGTCCAGGGTTCGACAACCCGGAACAAAGTGGCAAATGCCCCCGTTCCGATGACCATGCCAGCACCGAACAGCAGCGCATCCAGCCGCCCGGAGAACAACCCCACGACAGATGTTCCGGGGCAATAGCCGCCCATGGCGAAGCCAGCACCAAGCAAGGTGCCACCGATGGCAACCGCACCAAGATAGGCGGGCGGAACGAAGACATTGTTCAAATTGACGAAGCCACCCTGCGCAAGGATTTGCAGCCCAAGCGCGGCAACAACGATGGCGGTGAACATGACTTTGAACACAGACCAATCCGAGAGCTTGAACTGCGCCGTCAACTTGCACGGGTTTCCAAAGCCGGCGTTCTCCAGCACGTATCCAAAAAGGACGCCGCACAAGAGACCGGAAGCCAGGCCGGCATCATTTGCTGGAAAGCTCATTGCGGACCTCCCTTGACCAGGCGACTGACAACCAGCCCAGCAACGAAGAAGGCGACCAGGAATATGAACCCGGCAACGCCGAGGACCGCTGAACCGGAGAGTCCCATCCCGCTCGTGCAACCCGCAGCAAAGCGCGCCCCAAAGCCGGACAACACACCGCCAAATAATGCGAGAACAGCGCGAAGCGCTCCGCCATAGGGTCGAGTCCCGTCGAGGCGAATCCGAAACCGGCCGGCGCTCAAACTTGCTGCGAAGGCGCCCAGCGCGACCCCAACCACTTCCCAGGTAATCCAGTTAGGCAGCGGATTGCCGCCAGTCACCAGCGGGCCCAGGTACTCGTTGCTTTGCGTGGCGGAAGGAGCGACCTCTACGCCCAACCATGCGGTCCAGCGCGTCACCAACCCCAAGGCACCACGTCCGTGCCCTGTCAACAGGAATGTCAGGAGCAGAACCAGCCCCAAAGCAACGCCCGCAAGAAGGGGCGGCCAAAACAGACGGACGCGCTCGGATGCTGGCATTTCCATGGTGTCGCACCATTCATCGAATCGACATTACCGTGGCGCCTGCCTCCACATCTGATGGTTCAGCATCATCTGCTCCATCATCTGATAGTGGAGGTTCATGTACTGGTCCGTCATGTACTTCCTTGTCGGCCTGGTCGGCGCCCCTGTCATTGCGAGCCTGCTCGGCAAGCCGGCCACTGCGGATATCCAGGCGAGTTGGAGCGCAGTCCTGGTCGCCGGCTTCTTGGTGGGCCTAGGCACGCGCTACGCCAGCGGCTGCACCAGCGGCCACGGCGTGTGCGGCATCTCGCGCGGCTCCATCC